>Ga0265292_1000209_pt1:0-5000 | contig 102537 bp, 98 predicted proteins | sample Munlanlewell296A_FD_189080 | JGI IMG/M metagenome (GOLD analysis project Ga0265292, IMG submission 189080) | Leachate microbial communities from a municipal landfill in Southern Ontario, Canada - Leachate well 296A | ecosystem: Engineered > Solid waste > Landfill > Unclassified | place...
TTGAATGACAATACCTTTGTTATAGCTGCCGTAAGTGTGGTCTTCCCGTGGTCTACGTGCCCGATCGTCCCTACGTTGCAATGAGGTTTCGTCCTCTCAAATTTTGCCTTTGCCATTATTGCCTCCTGCTAATCCTTATAAAAATAAAATTCAATTTATTCGCCCTTTACCTTTGCTATAATTGCTTCGGATACGCTCTTCGGCACCTCTTCATAGTGGGCAAACTGCATTGTATATGTTGCCCTTCCCTGTGTTTTTGACCTGAGGTCTGTAGCATAACCAAACATGCCGGAGAGAGGTACCTGCGCCTTTATTACCTGTGCGTTACCCCTTTTCTCCATTTGCTGTATCTTGCCTCTTCTTGAATTAAGGTCGCCTATAACATCTCCCATATAAGTTTCAGGCGTCACTACTTCTATACTCATTATCGGCTCGAGCAGAACAGGCTTAGCCTTTCTGGCAGCCTCTTTAAATCCTATAGAGCCTGCTATCTTAAATGCCATTTCAGAGGAGTCCACATCATGATATGAGCCGTCATAGAGGGTTACTTTAATATCTACAACCGGGTAACCGGCAAGGACTCCCGAGTCCATAGCCTCTTTTACGCCCTTCTCAACAGCAGGAATATATTCCCTGGGTATTGTACCGCCTACAATTTTATTCACAAACTCAAATCCCTTGCCAAGCACAGGTTCGAGTTCCAGGTAAACATGGCCGTATTGTCCGCGCCCGCCACTCTGCTTTATAAATTTGCCTTCTGCCTTTGACCCTATTCTGATTGTCTCTCTGTAAGCAACCTGAGGTTTCCCGACATTTGCCTCTACCTTAAATTCTCTTAAAAGCCTGTCAACAATTATCTCAAGGTGAAGTTCACCCATCCCTGATATTATTGTCTGGCCTGTCTCCCCATCAAACGCAACCTTGAATGAAGGGTCTTCCTGAGTAAGCTTCCCGAGCGCCCCATAGAGCTTCTCTTGGTCAACCTTTGTCTTCGGCTCAATCGCTACAGATATAACAGGAGCAGGAAACTCCATTTGTTCAAGTATAACAGGTGATTTTTCATCGCACAGCGTATCCCCTGTCAGAGTACTCTTCAGCCCTACCGTTGCAGCTATGTCGCCGGCAGAGACCTCTTTTATCTCTTCACGCTTGTTGGCATGCATCTTGAGCAGCCTTCCAACCCTTTCCTTCACATCCTTCGTAGAGTTGTAAACATATGAGCCTGCAGAAAGCACTCCGGAATAAACCCTTATAAAGGTAAGCTGCCCGACAAACGGGTCAGTCATCACTTTAAATGCAATCGCGGAAAATGGCTCATTAACGTCAGCTTTTCTGACTACCTCTGAAGAGCCGTTGCCTATCTTTGTTCCTGTAACAGCCGGGACATCCAGCGGAGAAGGAAGATAATCCACTATTGCATCGAGCAAAAGCTGAACGCCTTTATTTTTAAATGCAGTGCCGCATATAACAGGCGTCAGCTTCAACTGAACAGTGCCTTTCCTTAAAGCCGCCTTTATTTCCTCTTCACCTATTTCCTGGCCGCCAAGAAATTTTTCCATAATATTCTCATCAACATCAGATAATGCCTCAAGCATCTTTTCCCTGTACTGCCTTGCTGTAGGCATCAGTTCATCAGGTATATCACCTTCGGTATATTTAGCGCCGAGCGTTTCATCGTCATAATATATTGCCTTCATCCTCACTATATCTACAGGCCCTCTGAAATTCTCTTCAGCGCCTATCGGGATCTGTATCGGCACCGGATTTGCGCCTAGTCTGTCCACCATGCTTTGCACGCTCATAAAAAAATCTGCTCCTGCCCTATCCATTTTATTCATAAATGCTATTCTCGGCACCTTGTATTTATCAGCCTGGCGCCAAACAGTCTCTGATTGGGGTTCAACTCCCGCTACGGAATCAAAAACAGCCACTGCACCGTCAAGAACCCTCAACGACCTTTCAACTTCAATGGTAAAATCAACATGCCCTGGCGTGTCTATGATATTGATCCTGTGGTCTTTCCAGAAACATGTGGTAGCAGCCGAGGTAATTGTTATGCCTCTTTCCTGCTCCTGAACCATCCAGTCCATGACAGCGGTGCCTTCATGGACCTCTCCTATCTTATACGTAACGCCTGTATAGTAGAGAATACGCTCCGTGGTCGTGGTCTTCCCTGCATCTATATGTGCCATAATTCCAATATTGCGTGTCTTTTCTAAGGGGGACCTTGACAAAATTTTTCTCCTCTACCTTGCTTACCATCTATAATGGGCAAAGGCCTTATTAGCCTCCGCCATCTTATGGGTATCCTCTTTTTTTCTTACAGTGGTACCCGTGTTATTAAAAGCATCCATTACCTCTCCTGCAAGCTTTTCCCTCATTGTCTTTTCTGCTCTGGCACGCGAAAAAGTTATAAGCCATCTGAAGGCCAAGGCCATCCTGCGCTGCTGTCTTATCTCAACCGGCACCTGATATGTCGCACCGCCAACCCTCCGGGGTTTAACCTCAACCAGAGGTTTAGCGTTCTCAAGCGCTGCCTTAAATACCTTGAGAGGGTCATCCCCCAGTTTTGTCTTTATGATATCAAAAGCGCCGTAGCATATTTTCTCGGCTACCGATTTCTTTCCGTCTTCCATCAATATATTGACAAACTTGCTTACAACCTTACTGTTATATTTTGGATCCGGCAATATCTCTCGTTTTTCAGCTACTCTTCTTCTCGGCATTTATATACTCCGTTATTTAGGCCTTTTGGCCCCGTATTTGGATCTTCCCTGTTTTCTGTCTGCAACTCCCATAGAATCCAGGGTCCCTCTTATTATATGGTATCCGACTCCCGGAAGGTCCTTGACACTCCCTCCCCTTATCATAACTATAGAATGCTCCTGAAGATTATGACCAACGCCGGGTATATATGCCGTAACCTCCATACCGTTAGTCAACCTCACCCTCGCAACTTTCCTTAATGCGGAGTTTGGCTTTTTGGGTGTTGTTGTATATACCCTGACGCACACCCCTCTCTTCTGAGGACACATCTTCAGCGCCGGGCTCTTCGTGTTTTGCGCCGGGCTCTTTCTGCCATATTTAACTAATTGTGCTATTGTTGGCACATTGCCTCCATAACTATTTTTTAAAAAAACAAGATTCTACGGAAAAACCTTAAAATCATACCAGACAAAATATCTTTTGTCAAGATTTTCATATCGCCTTATATTTTCCCCTCGCGTTTAGTTCCTCAAACAAGAAAGCAGACTGATTTTCTACTAAAAAGTTTCAAGGTAGATTAATATTATACACAGTTTCATAAAACAATACAAATAAAAACAACCTTTAAAATTCCCTTAGCTTGAAAGTCAGCAAGCTGTAAGTTGGCAAGCTTGCACATTTGTATGCCTGCTCATTTGCCCGCTCCCCCGATTTGACACTTCTGCGCTATGGCACTTTGACACTATAGGAACTTTTCAAAGCATAAGCGGAGAGTCGCCCGGCCCCGGCGGGTTAGCTGCGGAGAATGAGGCGACAAGGAGACCAAGCGGAAACGCGCAAGAGAGCAGAAAGCAAAAAAAGTTCAGGCATTACAGTTCATCAAGAAATTCCCTGAACCGGAATTTTTGAATGGCAAAAAAAATATGGCAAGAAAATTGAATTTGTAATATAATGTTACAGAATTACTTTAAAGTAAAGGAGACAACTATGGGTAAAAGAATAAGTTTTACAACCTTTTTATTCAGTTTGATTTTTATTTTTGCCTTTTCTATAGCATACAGCCAGGAAATGGAATATAAAGAATACAAAGTACTGGAAGGTGATACCCTATGGGATATCTCTACAAAGGAAATACAGGACCCTTTTCTCTGGCCGAAGATATGGAAGGAAAACCCTGAAATAAAAAACCCTGACAGAATAAGTCCTGCTCAGACGATAAAGATTCCTCTGAGACTCTTACAAAAGGAACAGCCTTTAGAAGAAGTTACAGCGGAAAAAGCAACTGCGATACCGGAACCGGTAAAGGAAAAGCAAAAGAAAGAAGTGCCGCAAAAGGCAGTCGAGAAAAAGATAGAACCTGTTAAAAAGAATTATATTGCCGATAAGGATCTGCTGATAGCAAGCGGTTATATTACAGATTATATTACAAAAAGGATCGAGAGTGTCGGCAAAATAAGCGGCGCTCCTACAGGAAGGTCTATGTTTGCAGAAAATGACTACCTATATATAAAGACAAACACCCCGGCAAATGCAGGCGATAAATTTCATGTAATACGCCCATCTGCCCTTATAAAGCATCCGAAGACAAAAAACAAGATGGGCTATCTCATTTCAGTCCTCGGAACCGTAAAGGCTATTGAAACAGAAAATGGCATGACAAAGGCGGTAGTCACAAAAGCCTACGGTGAAATGCGCACAGGGGACCTGCTTGATGCTTTCTATGAAATCGAACCTGTGATGGAAGAAGATGAACATCGGAAACCCGATGTCAGCGGATTTATAGTTGCGGCGCAAAAAATGAAAAGCATCAGCGCTTTCCATGACATACTGTTTATTGACAAGGGCAGCAGCGACGGGCTTGAAATAGGGGACATGCTGAAAACTATATCCTTTGACAAGCTTAATAAATCACGGACGATCGGTGTTATTCAGATTATAAATCTAAAGGGTTCGACCGCATCCGCAATTGTAAGAAAAAGCGAATCTTCTATCAGCATAGGCGACGAGGTAACGGGTTTAAAGTAGTCAGCTCATTCTGTTGGTGTTTGCTGTTAACTACGATAAGCCCTTATTGTTGGCTATGTAGTCAGAATTTTAAGGGCCTTAAGCCTGCTTGGGTGTTTTAGTTTGCGGAGTGCCTTGGCCTCTATCTGACGCACTCTTTCACGTGTAATAGAGAGATGTCTTCCCACCTCTTCAAGGGTATGGTCTCTTTCAGCCCCGATACCGAATCTCATCCTTATAACCCTTTCTTCTTTGGGAGTGAGGGTTTTCAATACTTGCTGCATCTGCTC
>Ga0265292_1000209_pt1:10000-102537 | contig 102537 bp, 98 predicted proteins | sample Munlanlewell296A_FD_189080 | JGI IMG/M metagenome (GOLD analysis project Ga0265292, IMG submission 189080) | Leachate microbial communities from a municipal landfill in Southern Ontario, Canada - Leachate well 296A | ecosystem: Engineered > Solid waste > Landfill > Unclassified...
TTGCGGGAATCATTCCCCTTTCGGTTCACTACTACTAACATGTCAAGCCCAGGTAAGGTTCTTCGCGTAGCGTCGAATTAAACCACATGCTCCACCGCTTGTGCGGGCCCCCGTCAATTTCTTTGAGTTTCAACCTTGCGGCCGTACTCCCCAGGCGGGGTATTTAATGGTTTCCCTACGGCACAGAACCCTTACGAGCCCTACACCTAATACCCACCGTTTAGGGCGTGGACTACCAGGGTATCTAATCCTGTTTGCTACCCACGCTTTCGCGCCTCAGCGTCAGTTCAGCGCCAGATGGCCGCCTTCGCCACCGGCCTTCCTCCCGATATCTACGCATTTCACTGCTACACCGGGAATTCCACCATCCCCTCGCTGACTCAAGTAAAACAGTTTCCAAGGCAGTTCTATGGTTAAGCCATAGGATTTCACCTCAGACTTATCTCACCGCCTACGCGCCCTTTAAGCCCAGTAATTCCGAACAACGCTTGCCACCTCTGTCTTACCGCGGCTGCTGGCACAGAGTTAGCCGTGGCTTATTCGCAGGGTACCATCATTATTTTCCCCTGCAAAAGGAGTTTACAACCCGAAGGCCTTCATCCTCCACGCGGCGTCGCTGCATCAGGCTTTCGCCCATTGTGCAAAATTCCCCACTGCTGCCTCCCGTAGGAGTCTGGACCGTGTCTCAGTTCCAGTGTGGCCGTTCGACCTCTCAGTCCGGCTACCCGTCTTAGGCTTGGTGGGCCGTTACCTCACCAACTACCTGATAGGCCGCAGGCCCATCCTTAAGCGGATTACTCCTTTTACCACTAACATTTCAGTTCGTGGTCTTATGGGGCATTAGCTCAAGTTTCCCTGAGTTGTTCCCCTCTTAAGGGCAAGTTACCTACGTGTTACTCACCCGTGCGCCACTAAGTTTATCTTGTATTGCTACAAAATAAACTCCGTTCGACTTGCATGTGTTAGGCACGCCGCCAGCGTTCGTTCTGAGCCAGAATCAAACTCTCATTAAAAACTTTAAATACTCAAAAACTGAACGGGGCCTACTTTTTTAGTTTTCAAAGAACAAGAGCCACTATACTACCTTAATTCAAAAATTATTGTCAAGGTAAAAATAGAGGAAAATAAAGGCTATGCCAAGCGGCACAGCCTAATACTTCAAATTCAAAGACCGCTTGTTGCTTAATTTCAGGTTATGTTGAACCTATCCTCATCTAAGCCTTATATTATACTACCACTTCTAATAATATAGTCAATAGGCAAATATGCCAGGAAATAGATTGTTTTTAACAAAAGAATCATATTTTCTCTTAAAACCACGCCTAAAGTTTGTTTTTAACTTAATTTCAGCGTTTATCTAAATCTCTCCCATAAAAAAATTACTCGCTTTTTCTTTGCTTATAATTGATGACGGGCCATGCCCGCAAAAAACCTTTGTATCAGGAGGCAGGGACATTAACCTTAAAAATGATTTTTTGAGTTTATTGATGTCTCCGCCGTAAAAATCTGTTCTTCCAACAGAGCCTGCAAACAACGTATCGCCGGTGAATACAACGCCTTCTCCATAAAGACTGATTCCGCCCGGACTGTGCCCCGGAGAATGGAAAACTTCAAAACTTAAATGTCCAATTTCAATTTTATCGCCCTCTTTCACAAACATATCAGGCTCAGGCAATGGCGCAAGCTCATATCCCCAGAATGCTGCCTGGTCCATTGCGCTATTGTAAAGCTCACGCTCCTCCTGATGAATAACAATCTTTGCATCAGTCTCATCCTTAAGCTCCGTAATACCACCGACATGGTCAAAATGAGCGTGCGTGCATATAATATATTTCACCTTCAGTCCGTTCCCTTTTATTACGTCAATTATCCTGTCGGGTTCATCGCCAGGGTCTATGACCATGGATTTTTTGGTCTTTTCATCCGCAATAATAAAACAATTCACCTGAAGCGGCCCGACCACAAGGCTTTTTAGGAGCATATCATTCCCCTCCTCGAATCTTTTTCTTTACTATATTCATTACATATGCCATCTCCTCGCTTTTAAGCAGATAACTCATGAAAAAATAAAGCGCCGTGCACATTATAATTACACCTGAAAGATAACCTGCCTTTTCCATGCTTCTGCCGCCCTGTCTCCAGAGTTCGCCGTGAAGCAAAAACCAACCCGCACTCCCCATAATCACAGAGGAGATAGAAATCTTTGCAAAGGACCTTATTATCCTTCTTGCGCCGATGCGCTCCAGGCGCTTTCTTAAAAAATAAAAAAGAAGAAAGAAGTTGACACTGGAAGCAAGTGCAGTTGCAAAGGCAAGCCCACTGTGCTTCAAAGGCCTCATCAATATAAGGCTGAGAATAATATTTGTTATCATTGCGACAACAGCAATCTTAACGGGAGTTTTTGTATCCTGCATTGAATAAAAACTCGCGGTGACAACCCTCACGCCCACTATGGCCCATATCCCGAAAGAATAAAAGAGAAGCGCCTCTGCAGTGCCGGCTGTGGCGGCATAATCAAATCTGCCTCTCTGAAAAAGTAAATTTACAATCGGCTCTCTTAATGCAATCAACCCGGCCATGGCAGGAATCGTTATAAAAAAGAGCAGCCTCAGGGCAAATGAAAAATCATCTCTGAGCTTATCAAACTCTCCTTTCACCGCGTGTTCTGAAAGGGTCGGCAATACAGCCATTCCCATTGCAACACCGAATATGCCGACAGGGAACTGGATAAGCCGCATTGAATAATAAAGATATGTAATGCTTCCTTCCTGGAGATATGACGCAAGGATTGTGCTTACAAAAATATTTATCTGGGCCACAGCCAGTCCCAGTGTTGCAGGAAGAACCAGCATGGACATTTTTTTGAGGCCGGGGTGCCTGAAACCATATTCCGGTTTAAGGCTGTATCCATTCTTGAAAAAAGACGGAAGCTGGAAAGCGAACTGTACAAAACCTCCTAAAGCAACGCCTATTGCAACAGCGATAATAGGCTGTTCCATTTTCGGAGCAAGTAAAAGCACAGAGGCGATTATTGCTATATTCAGCATTGCAGGCGCAAGCGCCGGAATGAAAAAAACACGCCTTGTATTTAATGCCCCCATAACAAGGGCTGCGAGACTTATAAACAAAAGGAAAGGAAACATCACCCTTGTCAACAGAACAGTTAATGAAAACTGTTCTGACATCTTGAGAAAGCCAGGTGCAATTGCCGCAACTATTGCCGGGGCAAATATAATTCCGGCAAGGCAGATTAAGCCCACAAAAATAATGATAAATGTAAAGGTAATCCTGACAAGCCTCTTTGACTCCTCTGCTCCCTGCCTTGTCTGGTGCTCTGTAAGAACAGGTATGAATGCGGAAGACATGGAACCTTCGGCAAAAAGCTCTCTTAAAAGATTTGGGATCCTGAAGGCAACAAAGAATGTATCAGAAAGACCGCTTGCACCAAAAAAAATAGCCAGTATCATATCCTTTACATAGCCGAGAACACGGCTTATGAACGTGGCTATGGACATAATACCTGCAGCCCTGGCTATATGTTTTTTCCCATCTCTGGGAGTCATAGACAATTCAGCGCTCATCCTTAACTTATCTTCATCTCTCTTATACTTTTGGTTTCGCCAATGAGTATTAATACATCCCCTATTTCAAGCATTTCGTTTCCGCCCGGATTAAATACATACCTCTCCCCTTTTTTTACTGCAACAACACTTATCCCTTTCTTGTCCAAAAGTCCTGAAGCCTTTAATGTCTTGCCGGCAAAGACAGAACCAGCAGTTATATTAATATCCTCCACCCTGTACGTCTCATCCTGGCCTTTCAACATCTTATCAAGAAAAGTAACCGCCTCCGGCCTTATCATTGCGGAAGCCATCCTGAGACCACCAATAAACTTTGGAAGCACTACTCCATCAGCGCCGGCCCTTTTCATCTTGTCTTCTGATTCGTCTTCCTCAGCCTTTGAAACAATCTTCAATGAGGGATTTATTCCTTTCGCCGTCAGAATAAGGAGAAGGTTTTCGGCATCAGTATGCAGTGAACAGAATACCCCCTTTGCATTTGCAGCATTTGCAGACTTAAGGACTGAACTGCTTGTTGCATCGCCTTTAACAAAAAGCATCCCCTTTTCAGCCAGTTGCCTGCATAGCTCTTCATTGGCATCTATAGCCACAAAGGGTCTCCCTGTTTTATGGAGTTCATCAATAACATGCCTTCCGACCGTGCCTATTCCGCAGACAATATAGTGCTCTTTTAATCCTGAGATACTTTTCTCCATCTTTCGCCTCCTAAGTATTTCGCTCAACTCACCTTCAACCAGGAAAGCCGTGAAGGTTGAAATCCCGAACAGCAAAACGCCCATCCCGAATATAATCAGGAATATGGTGAATATCCTGCCATGCGGTGAGAGAGGATTAACCTCCATGTATCCGACAGAGGCAATGGTAATAATCGTCATATACAGTGAATCGAGAATACCCCATCCCTCTATCCACATGTAACCGAAAATTCCCGCCTCAATAACAAGGGCAAGCAAAAAAAGCGCTAATATAATCCTTTTAACCATTGTGGAATTATAGCAAAAAAGTATCTGAAAAAATGCAATAAGAGCAATAACGGGAAGGAGATAATATTTGAGCGGCTTATTTTGGCGATAGTCATATAGTAAATATTTGAAACAATAAAGAGACAAAATCCTCGGAGGGCGGCAGCCCGAGAATGAGCGAAAATGTTGTCTCCTTCCTGTTATCCGCAAATATGCACATTAACCTTATTTAGTAAATTTGCAAAATATCAGTCTCTTTCTATAAAATCCTCTCATGGGAATCCTGGATGAGATAGTTGAAAAGAAAAAGGAAAGGTTGAGCCTTGCAAAAAGCCGGGCGCCGTTAAGCGCCCTCAAGCCGGGGATTTCCGACATTGAAAAACCAAGGGATTTCAAGGCTGCGCTGAAGCGGAAACCATCTGAAAGAATCAAACTGATTGCTGAAATCAAAAAAGCCTCGCCTTCAAATGGTGTCATAAGAGAAAATTTTAATCCTGTTGAGATAGCATCTGTCTATGAAAAAAAACAGGCAAATGCTATCTCAATACTCACAGAAGAAGATTTTTTTCAGGGCAACATCGAATTTATCCCAAAAGTTAAAAAGGTTACAACGATACCGCTGCTAAGAAAAGATTTCATATTCGACGAGTACCAGATTTATGAATCAAGGGCAAATGAGGCTGATGCAATACTTTTGATTGCGGCAATACTCGATAAAAATCAGGCGGGAGAATATCTTCATCTCGCAGAGGAACTTGGCCTGTCTGTTTTATTTGAGGTGCATGATTTGAAGGAACTTGAGATAGCATTATTCATTGATGCAGACATAATCGGCATCAATAACAGGAACCTGAAAACCATGAAGATTGACATTAACAATACATTCGAGATAAAAAAAGAAATTCCATCAGGGAAGATTGTCGTAAGCGAGAGCGGTATAAAGACAAGGGATGATATCCTGAGGCTTGAAGCTGCCGGCATTGATGCGGTTCTTATCGGGACGTCATTTATGGAGGCAACGGATATAGGGAAGAAGATAGAGGAGATGTTTGGAGCATTCTGAGGTGCATGGAAATTGACACAGCCACTCATGATATGATATATAATATATATCGGTTTTCAGGAGGTGGCTATGGGGAAAGTTGCAGCACTTGTTTATCTTGAACCTATGCAGAAAAAAGCGCTTCAGCAGAGGTCTGCAAAAAGCGGGACATCTGTTGCAGCAGAAATACGTAGCGCTGTGGACATCTACCTGCACGGCGAAGTAACAGCAGATGAACTAAAGGCATTAGATATTGCCTCGCAAAGAGCGGAAGCCTCTATCAAAAGGATGATTACCCAGCTTAAAAATATCAATAAACGCGTGGATAGTTTTCTTTTGCAGAAGCAGGAGCAAAAATGAGCATCCTTGAGAATGTCCTGAACAGGCTGGAAAAATTTATAGTGCTGGAGAAAGAGGTTGAGCACCTTGCCCGCTCTACTTCAAAACTATTGGACGCTATAGAAAACCATGAGAAAAGGCTGACAAAGATTGAGTCAAAGTTTGAGGTATACGAAAGTCTGGAAAGGAAAAAGATTGAGTAACAGTTCTGTGCTTCCATATTCCCAAGCTTTTGAATTTCAGAAAATGTACCCGTTCCATTTAAATGTAAGATTTTTGCCACTATATGTGATACCATAAATTATGTCCAAGATAAATAAGTTATTACAGGGAATAAAAGATAATCCCAAAAATGTGAGATTTGAAGACATAGAGTCCTTACTTGATGGATTAGGATTCAAGATAAGGAGCAAGGGGTCACATTACACCTTTAAAAAGGATAGTAACATCATTATGGTAGTAAAACCGCATGGCAAGAAAAAATTTACTGCAATAGCAGACGTTAAAAAGATAATCGGGTATTTAAAGGAGGAAGGTTATGTATAAAGATTTTGAGATTATAATAGAACCCAATGAAGAAGGAGGGTTTTACGCCCGCATTCCTGATATGCCGTCCATCTTTACAGGCGGGGTTACCGAAATTGAGGCATTAAAAAATGCGAAGGCTGCAATTAAAGAGTATCTTGAAATATGCAAGAAAGACAGACTGCCAATCCCTCAGTCTAAAAGTGGCAAGTTCAATGTGCGGGTGCCAAAAGACCTTCATAGGGACCTTGCAAGGAAGGCAGCAGAACAGGGCGTCAGTCTTAACCAGTTAGTCGTGTATCTTCTTGGAAGGGGCACAGGAAAAGCAGCGTAATCGGCATTCTGCCCCCCATCATTTTTTGCTCTTGTACGGCTTTGGGAAATTTGATAGAACGACCTTTTTTGTTCTCTCCCTTTTGTTATTTTTCTTACATCACCACAAAAAAATAATACGGGAAGTGTCCCTATGTTTTTGTTCTGTTAAAAAAGAAATTCCATCAGGGAAGATTGTCGTAAGCGAGAGCGGGATTAAGACAAGGGACGATATTCTGAGGCTTGAAACTGCCGGCATTGATGCAGTTTTGATAGGGACATCATTTATGGAAGCAACTGATATAGGGAAGAAGATAGAGGAGTTGTTCGGTTCTTAAAAATGCGGATTTTGTACTCTTGCACTTCTGAATTTCCGGACTTGTCGGGCTTTTTATCGCTTACTAAAGACTACTGTGCCTTTTTTCTTTATTTCATCAGTGATAAATTTATCCAACTGGGAATCGTAGTCTTTAAGACTGAATGCAACCGGTTGAATGTCAAGTTTATATTTCAAGATATGTTTCAGAAACAAAGACATATATTTGTGACGGTTTGAATCATCAATTTCTCTCGAAAAAACAGCGATGTCAATATCACTGTCTTCAACCTGCGTGCCTTTTGCATACGAACCGAACAAGACCGCTTTATCTATCGGGCAGATACTGCTGATGTCAGCGATATATTTTTTAATTTTTTTAATCACTACTGAATTGATTTTAGCCATTTGATAATCCTCCTTGTTTCAACAAGGATATTCTCAGATTTTCTCTTGCTCAAAAGCTTTGCTACTTTCTGTTTATACGTAGGGTAACGACCCTCAATATAATAGCTTGTCAGATCTGTCAGCAATTTCAACTGCGCATCAGTTAGTTCAAGTTCGAGCAGGCCGGAGAGATACACAAGGTTATGTGTGCGCGGAGCTTCATTAGAAGTTTTTTTAATATAGAGAGCCTTTAGATATTTTTCTATTGCTTGTTGGCAGAGAAATGCCGTATAGACATACCTGCCTGACGTCTGCATAAATCCTGCTGATTTTAAGTCATAAGTGGCTGCATCAACCCAGAACGATATTTTTTCAACAGTCTTCAATTCTTAAATGCCTTTCTACTTTTTTTAATAATAACATATTATAGGTATCTAAAAGAAAAATTGCACAATATACGTGCGGGTGCCAAAAGACCTTCATAGGGACCTTGCAAGGAAGGCAGCAGAACAGGGTGTCAGCCTTAACCAGTTGGTCGTGTATCTTCTTGGAAGGGGCACGGGAAAAGCAGCGTAATCAGTTCTTTCCCTCATCATTTTCCGCTCTTCCTCCACTTTCCCGCCTCTTAACTTCCGCGCTTATTTAAATATGGTGTCATAGGGAATTGATAATTAATGGGATGTGTCCCTGTCGGCTTTAATCGGCTTTAATTGTTAGCCAGCATTGTATACTTCAATTCCATTACGGATAATAACTTTACCGAGCTTTTGTCCTTTAATTATTTTCCCCCAAGATTGCGGAACATCTTGATGGGTGTCCCATCTTCGGCCAACGCCTGCAATAATATCTGCTGCTAATAGCAGAGGTTCTTGTTGTTCTGTCTTGCGCGTAATTTCTCTAATTATCACTCCTCTTTTAGCAAATTTATCTTTGAGAATATTCTTCAAAAGGTTAAATTCGTTTTTGGGCAGACTATTGCTGTCAAAAATTATATCAAAGAAACTTAGCCTGTTTGAGCCATAGATGGCAATAATAGCTTCGGCTGCAACCCTTGCATACATTAAGTTTGATTGCTTGATTTTCTTTCTTCTGTGTTGATTTGCTGTGTCTGTTAGCAACTCAGCAAATTGACAATTCTCCTCAGCAGAAGTATCTAAGCCAACCAGTGAAAATAAAATATCAGATTCTAATATCCCATCCAAGAATTGAGACACCGTGCCATCTGTCAAACCCAATGAAGAAAATTTCATTAGACCTCCAGTTTCATCGCGTGGTAACAAATTCTCAATTCTCTTCTTGTCCAAAATAGAAATCGCGATAGCACAAACTGCATATGGTGATTCTCTTCTTTGTTTGTTTGTTTTGAAAATCGGGGTATTCGATTCATCTATATAAATTTCATATCCTGGTAAAAGATCCATAGCTATTATTTTTTAAAATAGGGGCACATGTGGACCTATTTATTTCTCACTTTTTTCTAAGATTAATAAGGTAGTCGGTATACTTTCGGCTAACCTAACTACTTTCCTGCCATGATTTTCTGATAGCAGGATGAATTTCTGATGTTATCGAAATCTTTATCTTTTTTTATCCAACTCCAATCTTTATACCCCTTTTCAATGCTCTTTTTCAGATAGTCGCAGGCTTTATCCAGTTTGTTTTGGACTGAGTACATACAAGCAATACTATAATAATGACCGCTCTGGTCATCAGGATCAAGTGCGTAGGCTTTATTTAAGTCATTAATTGCATTATCATCAGCCCCTAATCTGGCATATGCAATACCTCTCCAGATATAAGAGTCTACATCATTTTTATTGAGTTCTATCGCTTTCGTATATTCTTTAATAGCCTGTTGATAATTACCTAATTTGTAATAAGCATTCCCACGATTATTATAAGCCCCAGCATACTGAGGGTTTAATTCGATTGCCTTGTTATAGTCTTTAATTGCCTGCTGATGGTTGCCTAAGTTACCGTAATCAACCCCACGATTGTAGTAAGCATCAGCAAGTTTAGGGTCTAATTGAATTGCTTTGTTATAGTCATTTATTGCCTGCTGATAGTTGCCTGATTTTGCATTAGCAACCCCACGCTTGTTGTAAGCATCAGCATCTTGAGGGTCTAATTGAATTGCCTTGTTATGGTCATTTATTGCCTGCTGATAGTTGCCTAATTTACTGTAAGCAACACCCCGATTACCGTAAGCCAAAGCATACTGAGGGTTTAATTCGATTGCCTTGGTAAAGTCATTTATAGCCTGCTGATAGTTCCCTATCTCACCGTACACAGCCCCACGACCGCCGTAAGCCCCAGCATCTTGAGGGTCTAATTGAATTGCCTTGGTATGGTCATTTATTGCCTGCTGATAGTTGCCTAATTTACCGTAAGCAAGCCCACGATTAGAGTAAGCCACCGCAAGTTTAGGGTCTAATTGAATTGCCTTGTTATGGTCATTAATTGCCTGCTGATGGTTGCCTAATTTACCGTAAGCAAGCCCACGATTAGAGTAAGCCCCAGCATCTTGAGGGTCTAATTGAATTGCCTTGGTAAGGTCATTTATTGCCTGCTGATAGTTCCCTAAGTCATAGTAAGCAACCCCGCGATTATTATAAGCCCCAGCAAGCTGAGGGTTTAATTCGATTGCCTTATTATAGGCATTTAAAGCATCGTTGTAATTCCCTGATTCAAAAAAAGCATAGCCCTTATCAAACCAATCTGTTGCACTTAACCCCTTAACAGCAGTCGCATATTCTTTTTGCTGCTTTGTGCTTTGCTTTAATCCTACGATTTCTTTTTTAAGCCTTTCAATTTCCTCCAATGCATCTTTTGCCTTTTTTCTTGAGTCTTCAAGTTCTTTGGTTTTCTGTTTGTCTTCTCTAAGGGTATTTATGGATTTGATAACTTCCACAGGGTCTGCTGAAACCTTTGCCTTGAGGTAATAAGTCTTGCCATCCCATTTTTCATCAACAACCTCTGCGCTGACAACACCTGCTGAATAAGTTGTAACCTGGTCTTTTGTTAATCTGAAATTCTTAACCTCTGTTTCGCTTATAAGATAAGTTCCGAGTTCTTCAAGCAACAGCCTTTTGACCTGCTCTAATGCTATAGCCCGGCTGGAAACCTTGCTGTCCAAATCGCTTGCGTTGTAATTGTATTCCTTAACGAACGTGACCTTTTCTGCAAAGGCTGTGGCTGTTAAAAATAGGAAGGCAATAAATGTAAAAACAAGTGACTTTATTTGTTTCCTGTGTTTCATCTGAAAATACCTCGCGCTGTCATTGCGGCTTGTCCGCAATCCTTCTTTCGGAGAGATTCCCGACAAGCGGGAATGACACTTTCATTCGCCATTGTGCCAACTGACCGGCATGAGTATTTCATCTGGTAATCTCCTCTTGCCCCTCTTTAGAAAAGAGAGAGATAGAAAATTTTTAATGATTACCTCTTAACTTGCAGAATTATAGCATATATTTTTTGTTTGTTGAGGTGAAAATTACCGCGCGGTGATTCCCCAAATGCAAAAGGCGAGATTGCCACGCGCCTGTTGGTCGCTCGCAATGACAAAAAGGAATTACATGACATCACGGCGGTACAATTCTCAAAAAATTAATGGCAAAAAAATGATAGGCTTTTGCAACGCTCTTTACTTAGTAAACTTCGTCTTTACCTGCTCAAGATACTTTATGAAAACTTCAGGTTCCACCTTATCAGCAAAACACATCTTTCCGCCTTGAGGGTCTTTTATCACATTCCCCTCATAATCCAGAAAAAGAAGCAGACAGTCGCTCTTGTAATCATATTTTTCTCCAAGGGATTTTTCATCGGCGCTCAAATCTTTTTCGAGGTCTATGAACACAGGCACAAAATCAGAGTTTATCTTCCTTATGATCTCATCGCTGCTGTAAACATTCTTAAGGAGGAATTCACATCTTGGACATCCCTTGACAACACCGAAATCCACTAAAAGAGGCTTCTTCTCTAACCTTGCCTGTTTCAGCCCACCCTTTAAAGAATGCCAGTTCACCTTCTCTGCATACTTCTCTTCTGCCAATACATTCCCCGCAAAGATAAATAAAAGAAAGGTTATGAGGATTGCAGCTTTCATATACTTATTATACACGTATAGCGAAGAATCCTGCGGCAGAGACCGTAGGACGTCCATTGTCTGAATGTTTATTTTTTCTGGTGTCATTCCCGCAAGCAAAGCGCGTCGGGAATCCTTCCGGAAAGATTCCGGACAAGCCGGAATGACAAAAAATTAGGGGTAATTATGAAATGGAAGTCCCACATTATTGTCATTGCGAGCGACCAACAGGAGCGTGGCAATCTTTCTTTGAGATTGCGGAGCCTGTTCCGAACCTGCCATGAGATTGCTTCGGCTCGCTTCGTGAGCCTCGCAATGACAGAAAATAATAAACTATACTCCTATTGTTCATTAAGCCAACTCATTCATCTCCAACAGTTTTTGCCTTAACCCCTGCAAGTTTTGCAAAACAGATATAAAAGACTTGTATTCCTTAGCACTGTCAGCTCTCATTGACTCAAGCAGTTTCTCGCAAAAATACCACGTGCAGCGGAAAGGCCTTTTGTATCTCGGCAAAGAGCAACCATTCTCTTTAAGAAACCTGCATGGGGCTGTATCTGGTATCTCATGCTTATGGTCAGACCCAAGTCCAAGCGCCCTGATAAAAACCATATCCACTTCATCATAATTCCCATGCTTGTTTATACAGCAGACTTTTGGACATGAAGGGCAGACCTTTGATGTATGCCTTTGTATATATGGGCTAACTGCATCAAAGGCTTTTTTTAGGTCAGGCAGTATCTTTTCCATGCTTCAACTCCCTGTAAAGAGAATCTTCCTTGCATGCATTCTCCCAAAGGCATTTTTTGCAGTACCTTTCAAGCCACAAAGTGAATATCTCAGGGATTTTCTCTTTTATAATATGCCACTTTATTTCAGCCCCTGAGGTTTCCCCGAGTAAATTCAATGCAAACTTATCCATCTCCATTATTTCATCATTAGAGTGTTCATCAGATAAACATTTCCCGCCCTTGAGATAAGGGCATTTTCGGCATACATCATCAGCGCCTCTTGAAACCTCTGCCCCTGAGCCTTCTGCCTTTTTCAGAGTATTTTTCAGGTTTTCAACAAACTCACGGCTATAACCCCTGCCGTTGAAAAAGTGCAGGCAGATAAGATGATGCCCTCTTAGTTTAGGGATACCGGACATTTTAAAGTATAACAGATTACGCCTATGCCGGCAGGCGCCTTCTTTTTGACGGCCTGTTATGTTAAACTTTTTCAATGTCTATTTTAATTCCTATAGAAAATATCAAGGATAATACAGAACTAATACTCTGCGACAGCATGACAGCAGAACAGGCTCATAAAGAACTGTTCCGTTTCAGTGACAACGCATATATAACAACAGACAAGGCAGCAAATGTTTTCGCTGCTGTTTCAAACATTATTAACACCTGCAATTCTTTAACAACCCATTCCGGAAAAATTCACGTAGTCCTGAACTGGCCAAACCTTTTACAGGTCTCTCTATGGCAGGCATCAAGACCAATTATCGGTGATGTATTTACGCTCCTAAAAAACAATGGGGTCAGCTCGCAGGAACTTCAGCCTTTCAAGGCTTCAGACATAAATGACATCTTCCCGTGGCTGTACTATGGCAAAAGGTTTGATGTCCTGCGAAAGGTATGCCGCGTTGCAAAGAGAAGAATCGAAAGCAATTTCAAAAATCAGCTCACCCGGGTTGAGTGCCATGTTATTGCCGAAGATACAAAAAAGATTGTAGCAAGCAGTCTTTGAAGGTGCTGATTACCTCCTCCGTGCGGGGAGAAAAACTTACCGCATCCTAAAATATTTTTGCCACAGGAGGGAATTGTCTTTGAGCGGTTTATTTTGCTACCCCCCCCTTGCCAAGGGGGGAATTAAAAGGGGGTGGTTTCGAGGCAAAATCCTCGGAGGTCGCCTCGGCGACCGAGAATGAGCGAAAAGATTGTTCCCTCCTGTATAAATGTAAAAATTTCCCTTTGCCTGTTTATTAATCACTCCCTGCTTAAAAAATAGGCAATTCCAATGCTGTTCAAATCAAAAACCCTTATTTATCACTGCATTGCTATTGGCATGTTTATTGTAACTATAAACTGCAATGTCAGTCTTAATTTTGAAAAATATAAGGACAGAAGGGCCGGGAACTATTGGGGATTTTCTCAGAGAAAATAATATACACTATGAGGTTATAGAGCTTGAAAGCGAAACAATCCCTGATACAGCAATGTTTGATACGCTTGTTATAATGGGCGGCCCGATGAGCGTGAATGAGAGCGATACATATATCTGCATAAAAAAAGAAGAAGAACTCGTTAGAGATTTTTTAAAAACCAATAAAAAAATTCTTGGCATATGCCTGGGCGCCCAGATTATGGCAAAGGCTCTCGGGGCAAAGGTTTATAAAGGGCCAGCACCGGAAATAGGCTGGTATGACATTGAGCTTACAGAGGCAGGTATAAGAGATACTATGATGAAAAAAATTGCGCTGCATCCAAAGGCAGGGGATTTTTGGAAAAAGTTCAAGGTGTTTCACTGGCATGGAGAAACATTTGATATTCCCTCAGGAGCCGACAGGCTTGCGAAATCAAACCTGTATCCAAACCAGGCATTCAAATATGGAAATAATGCTTATGCATTCCAGTTCCACATAGAGGTAACAAAAAATATGGTGTATGACTGGCTTTCCGCCACTGGCGGATCCGCCTGCGGCGGAAAAAATGAACCTGTCGATATGAAAAATTTTAAGTCTGAGACAGAAAATCTTTATGAAACATATCACGGCAGGGCCGTGAATTTTTATAAGGCATTTTTTAAATAATCAGCTTATGGCCATCAGCTATGAGCTATCAGCTAACCAGGAGGTGATACATGAAAAAGGTTGAAGCAGTTATAAAACCCTTCAAGCTCGATGAAGTAAAAGATGCCCTGAATGAAATCGGCATTCAAGGCATGACAGTTACAGAGGTCAAGGGTTTTGGCAGACAGAAAGGCCACACTGAATTATACAGAAGCGCTGAGTATGTAGTTGATTTTATCCCGAAGATTAAGATAGAGGTCGTGACATCTGACAGCCTGACTTCAAAAGTTGTAGCTGCCATAGAAAAAGCAGCAAAGACAGGCAAGATAGGCGATGGAAAAATATTCGTCTATCCCATTGAAGATGCTGTAAGGATAAGGACAGGAGAACGCGGAGAAGCAGCAGTTTAAACTGATAGCTGACAGCTAACAGCTAAAAAATAAAGGAGGAAAAATGACACCAAAGGACGTAATCAAAATGGCTCAGGAAAACAAGGCTGTTATGGCAAATTTCAAATTCCTTGATTTTCCCGGAATCTGGCAGCATTTTGCTGTCCCAATATCAGAATTAAGAGAGGAGATATTTGAAGAGGGGCTTGGTTTTGATGGCTCTTCAATAAGGGGATGGCAGGCGATTCACACATCAGACATGCTCATAATCCCTGATGCAACAACTGCATTTATGGACCCCTTTATGGAATATCCGACAATAAGCCTGATCTGCAATATTGTGGACCCGATAACAAAGGAGTTCTATTCCAGAGACCCGCGGTATATTGGTCAGAAGGCAGAAGCTTATCTCAAATCAACCGGCATAGGCGATACAGCCTTTTTTGGCCCGGAGGCAGAGTTCTTTATTTTCGATGATATAAGATTTGATCAGAACTCTCACAGCGGATACTATTTCATCGACTCGGTTGAGGGGATATGGAATTCAGGAAGAGAAGAGAACCCCAATCTTGGCTACAAACCAAGACACAAGGAAGGCTATTTCCCTGTGCCTCCGACAGACAGTCAGGTAAACATCAGGACAGAGATGGTCATGGAGATGCAGAAATGCGGCATTTACATCGAAAGGGAACACCATGAGGTTGCAACGGCAGGACAGGCAGAGATTGATATGAGGTTTGATTCGATGGTCAGAATGGCTGATAAACTGATGCTCTTTAAATACATAATCAAGAATGTGGCAAAGAGACACAATAAAACAGTCACCTTTATGCCAAAACCATTATTCGGCGACAACGGCTCAGGCATGCACGTGCACCAGAGCATATGGAAAAAGGACAAACCTTTGTTTGCAGGAAATGGTTATGCCGGTTTGAGCGAGCTTGCGCTCTACTATATCGGCGGAATACTGAAACATGCTCCGGCACTCGCTGCGCTTACAAACCCTACAACAAATTCATATAAAAGGCTGACACCTGGCTTTGAGGCGCCTGTAAATCTCGCATACTCGGCAAGAAACCGTTCAGCATGCATAAGGATACCGACCTATTCCGCAAGCCCCAAGGCAAAGAGAGCCGAAGTCAGGTTCCCCGACCCTTCATGCAACGGATATCTTGCATTTGCAGCGATGCTCATGGCAGGGTTGGACGGCATAGAGAACAAGATACATCCTGGCGAACCTCTCGACAAGGACATCTATGAGCTTGGGCCGGAAGAACTTGCATCAGTCCCTACAATGCCTGCAAGCCTTGAAGAGGCATTGGATAATCTTGAGGCTGACAATGAATTCCTCAGGAAGGGCAATGTATTCACAGAGGATGCACTCGAGACATGGATAACCTACAAGAGGACAAAGGAAGTAGATGCATTAAGATTGAGACCTCACCCCTACGAGTTCTTCCTGTATTACGATATTTAAAAATTAGTTTCACAAAGATATAAAAAAGGGGAGGCAGAAACTGCCTCCCCTTTTTTATTGCCCTCCGGAATTTAAAGTATATAATTCAGCGTATCCGGCTTGCTTTTCAACTTCTTGCAGATATCAGTGGGCCGCTGCTTCCGCCTCTAAAAATAAAAATCCCCCTTGCTGAAGAAGCAAGGGGGATTTTGTAGGTCAATTACAGTTTTGCTACATTGATTGCCTTGGGGCCTTTCGGTCCCTTTTCGGTATCAAAGCTCACTGAGTCACCCTCGGCAAGGCTCTTAAAGCCGTTGCCCTGGATTGAAGTGTGGTGGACAAATACATCACTGCCGTCTTCGCTTGTAATAAAGCCAAAGCCTTTTGAGTCATTAAACCACTTTACTGTTCCATTAGCCATTTCTTTTACCTCCTTTTTTCTAAACTCAAACCTCAGAAGATCTCAACAAATAAAAAAAACCACAAAGTCGAAAAGTCTTTGTGGCCTCATAAACTGCAAAAACTTCTAAAATTCTAGATTTAGGATAACACGTCCTCGAACAATTAGTCAAGATAATAAAAACCTACTTCACATTAAACCTGTTCATCGCCTTTGAAACACCTTCGGAGATAATCATGGCAACGGCATCTGCTGCGCGTTTAATGGCATCCTTGATTAATGGGAGTTCATCCCTTTTGAATTTCTTGAGGACATAATCTTCAGCCAGCATCCCGATTTCCCTGCCAATGCCAATTTTCACTCTTATAAATTCCTTTGTGCCGATATTCTGGATTACTGACTCTATTCCCCTGTGCCCGCCCGAGGAGCCATCCTTTCTAATCTTTAGTTTCCCTGTTTCCATATCAAGATCGTCATGGATCACTATCAGATTTTCAGGAAGAATATTGTGCCTCTTAAGAACGTCTCTTACAGCGAGGCCGCTGTTGTTCATAAACGTCAAAGGCTCTATGAGGAAAACACCATCTCCTTCCATAGAGCCTTTTCCTGTCAAACAATCTCTCTTTTCCTTTAAATCTATATCAAGAAAATCAGCAATTGTATCCAGCACCATAAAACCAAGGTTGTGCCGGGTCTTTGCATATTTACTGCCATAGTTGCCGAGTCCGACTATAGCCCACAACTATTTTTTATCCGCCTTTCCTTTTTTCTCTGATTTCTCTGCTCCCTTTTCTTTTTTCTCTGCCTTCTCCGCTCCCTCTTCTTTTTCTTCTTTCTTGCCTTTCTTTACGACCTCCGGCTCTACCATTTCAGGAGCAGCTGCCACAACACCTTCAGCGGGCGCTGCCTCCTCCTTCTCAACAGCAGGGGCAATAACATTGACAATAACCTCATCAGGCTCTGTAAGCAGCTTTATCCCCTCTCCGATACTGATGTCCTTGACATGTACAGCCTGGCCTGTCTCAAGCTTTGATATATCAATCTCAAAATGGCCGGGGATCTTATCAGGAAGACATTCGATTTCTACCTCCCTGAGCACATGCTGCAAGATGCCGCCATCACGCTTGACACCAATCGGTTCACCAAGTGTCATAACGCGCACATTCACGTTTACCTTCTCTGTCAGAGAAACCTCAAAAAAATCAGTGTGCAGGATATCTCCTTTTAACGGGTCCAGCTGAAATTCCTTAAGAATTGCCAGCTTCTTCTCACCATCCGAGAAGTTGAGGTTAACAACTGTGTGCTCCCCTGATGTAGCGTCAATAAATTCTGCCATAGCCTTTTTCGAGATAGATATCGGGAGCGAACCTCCATCCCTGTAAATAACCGCAGGTATCATCCCCTGTCGCCTGAGCGACCGGGCAATGCCTTTTCCGGTCTTATCTCTTTTTTCTACGTTTAGTGTAGCCCTTTCCATCTATTCCTCCTTTACCCCGCAAGAAATTCTTTCAAGCGGGTTTATACAAAAAGCGAACTTATCGAGGATTCTTCATGAATCCTTTTTATGGCCTCACCGAGCAGAGGCGCAATGCTCAACACCTTGAGCTTTTTACATTTTTCCTTTTTACTGTCCAATGGTATCGTATTAGTGACAATCAGCTCCTCTATAACTGAATTATTAATCCTGTCTATAGCCGGTCCTGAGAGCACAGCGTGTGTGCATGCCGCCAGCACTTTTTTGGCGCCTTTCTCTTTAAGCGCAGATGCAGCCTGAGTGGTTGTGCCTGCCGTATCTATTAAATCATCCAGTATAATCGTCTCTCTTCCCTTAACGTCTCCTATTACATTCATCACCTCTGATACATTTGCCCTCTCGCGCCTTTTGTCTATAATGGCCAGCGAGGCATTAAGCCTCTTTGCAAATGCCCTCGCCCTCTCCACACCCCCGGCATCAGGGGAAACTATAACAAGGTCTTTAAAATCACATTTCCTTATATGCTCAAGCAGGACAGGCGATGCATAGAGATGATCAACAGGGATATTGAAAAATCCCTGTATCTGGCCTGCATGCAGATCAACCGTCAAAACCCTGTTCGTCCCGGCAACGGTTATGAGGTCAGCCACAAGCTTCGAGGATATTGGAACCCTCGGCTGGACCTTTCTGTCCTGCCTTGCATATCCATAATAAGGGATGACCGCGGTTATCCTTCCTGCAGAAGCCCTTTTCAGGGCATCGATCAGCAGCAGGAGTTCCATAATGTTGTCATTAACAGGAGTGGATGTTGACTGCAAAACAAATATATCCGATCCCCTTACATTCTCATCTATCTGAACCATAATCTCGCCATCGCTGAATGAAGTTATTGTTGTTTCGCATACAGGTATTCCGAGATATTCGGCAACCTCTTTTGCAAGGCCCTTGCTCGCATTCCCTGTTAGAAGTTTTATTCCATTATGCATTTTCCCTCCATTTTCAGGTGTCAGTATTCAGCTGTCAGGTTTTAGTCAACTGACAACTAATACCTGAAACCTAAAACCTTTCGCTTTTGCAAAGCAAAATCGAACTGGGGCGGGAGGATTCGAACCTCCAGATGGGAGATCCAAAATCTCCTGACTTGCCGTTTGTCGACGCCCCATATAATATAGTTCAAATAGTTTAAACAGTTTAAGCAGGTCAATTCCTTCTTAACCTACTTCACCTATATAATTGTTTCAACAACCCTGCACCAATTGGGCTTCATTGCCTCAGCAGCCTTTTCTGCTGCTCCCCTGCTGTCAAACACGCCAAAGACAGTTGGCCCGCTTCCGCTCATTAAAGAAGCCCGTGCCCCGTTTGCAAGCGTCCTGTCCTTCAGTTCGCCTATAACCTGAAATTCCCTGATAACAGGGATTTCAAGGTCGTTTTTCATCATAACAGCAATGGATTTAAAATCCTGCATATCGAGGGCTTGACTGAAAAGTTTAATATTATTCTCTTTCTTTGTCAACTCCGGCAGTAACTCGGTTTCGAGTCGCAACGACCTGTTTATCGCTGAATAGGCCCATTTTGTTGATACACTCAGATCGGGTTTTACAAGTAGAATAATGTTAGGGGTATTGGCATTTAACGGCGTAACTATCTCCCCCCTGCCTTCAACTGCAGCAAAAGGCCCCTTAAAGAAAAAGGGTATGTCAGAGCCGAGCATGCCACCTAAACCTGCAAGCTCGTCTTTGCTTAATTCAAGCCCCCACAGCCTGTTCAAACCCGCCAGTGTGCATGCTGCGTCACTGCTTCCTCCTCCGAGACCAGCAGACATGGGAATCTCTTTTTTTAATGTTATAACTGCACCCTTTTTGACTGACAGCCTTTCTTTCATAAGAATTGCTGCCTTATAAACAAGGTTTTCTTCTAATGATATTTCAGCATCTGTTATTATCCCGATTTTTTCAGACTGTTCGAACGTAAGATAATCATAGAGAGCAACGCTTTGCATGAGACTTGATATCTCATGATATCCGTCTTCTCTCTTTCGCAGGACTGATAGAAACCAGTTTATCTTTGCAGGTGTTTTAAGGGTGAACATAAGATAGCCTTCAGCTAGAAGCTGTCAGCCTTAAGCCTCCAGGGTATTTGCTGATTGCTGAGGGCTGGGCGCTTCATCATTTAATTTTTAATTTTAAATCCTGAATTTTCTTCTCTACCCTTTGCTTAAGCCCCTCTTCTTTTTCATGGAACTCGGCAGCCTTCTTCCATGCATCCAGCGCATTTTGGTTATCCCCGCTGGAAAGGTATGCATCTCCAAGATGTTCATATATTACAGGGTCATTATTTATTATGTCCACGGCCTTCCTGAGAGTTTCTACCGCCTCATCATATCGCCCCATCTTAAAATAGACCCAGCCCAGACTGTCAACTATATAGCCGCTGTCAGGTTTTAAATCGAGCGCCTTTTTTACAAGAGATAATGCCTCTTTCAGATTTATGCCTTTATCTGCATAACTGTACCCCAGATAATTAAGCGCCTCAGAATGCTCAGGATTTATCTCAATTGTGTGCTTTAGAATCTTTATCATCTCATCAAATCTGCCTGTCTTTTCATACAATACCGACATATTAAAATTCAATTCGGCGTCATCAGGAAAAAGCCCCAGGCCCTCTGAAAATACTGTCTCCGTCTTCTTGTAGTCCTTCATCTGCATGTAGCTCAGCCCCAAGTATACATATATCTCCGGCTTGCCTTTCTCAAAACTTAATATCTCCTCATATATCTTCGCTGCCTCATCATTCAGTCCGTCCTTTGAGTAGATAAATCCAAGATGGAGAAATGCATTTATGTGCTTGGGATCCAGAGATACTATTTTCTTGAACTCTTCCAGCGCCTCTTTATACCTGTCTATTTCCTCAAGGGTAATCGCCATGTAGTATCTGGCGGGTATATCCGCCGGTTTGGCCTCAAGGACAATCCTGAACTCTTCTATTGCCCTTTCATACTGCTTTTCTTCGATATAGAGGAAGCCTAATCTCCTGTGCACATCCACATTCGCCGGTTCCTGAAGGCTCATCTTCCTGAGCTGTTCTATGGCCTTATCAACTGTTTTCCCTTTGAGATAAATCTGTGTGAGCCGCTCAAGTGCAATGGTGTTGTGAGGGTTAATCTCCGTGCTTTGCCTGTAATATTCCTCTGCCTGTTTCAGGTCTTCCTTTATTTCGCTTATTATTCCAAGGTTAACGTAAGCAGTATCAAAATTAGGTTTTATCTCAACCGCCCTCTTAAAATATTCCGCAGCTTTATCATAAGCCTCCAGATCAATATTTATGAGGCCGAGATAATACAGCGCCATGACATTATCAGAATCTATCTTAAGCAGGGACTCAAGAACATCTATTGCTTCGTCATTTCTGCGTTTTGCGGCATACAAAACAGCCAGGTAGAGGTATGCATCATCCTGCGCCGAATCCAGTTTTAGAACCTTCTCAAAAATTTTTATTGCCCTGTCAGTATTTTTCTGACTGTTATATAATTCACCAAGCAGCCTAAGGGCAGGGACATAATCAGGATTTGTCTTCAAGGTCTCCTCTGCCATTGCAATGGCCTCAGAAACCTTACCTGTTCTCAAGAGCATGGAACTCATCTGTGTTCTGACATAAGGAGATGTTGGATCTATATCGAGAATATTTGAATAGTATTTTAATGCATCCTCCCATCTGCCGGAAATCTCCGCCTCGTAACCGAGCATATAATTGTAGTAGGCATCTTTCGAAAGAACAGGTCTTTCCGTCCGGGTCTCTGTGTGCCTTGGCGTACACGAAAAAGCAGAGAAAACCAGCATTATTAATATGATTTTTTTGAACATGTTGTTATTATGACACAGAAATAATGAGGGGTCAAACAAACAGACTTGTCATGAATAAATTCTTAGGTTATACTACATGAGGCAAAAAAATAAAAATTCAATATTCCTTTATTTCTTATGCGAATAGAAAAAATCGAACTTATAGGATTCAAGTCTTTCTCCGAGAGAACTGCGTTCAACCTGCACCCGGGGATAACCTGCATAGTTGGTCCCAATGGCTGCGGCAAGAGCAACATAGTTGATTCCTTCCGCTGGGTCCTTGGCGAGCAGAGCGCAAAAAGCCTAAGAGGCGAGAAGATGGAAGAAGTGATATTCAACGGCTCTGCAATAAAAAAACCCAAAGGCATGGCCGAAGTTACCCTTGTCATGTCAGGAATAGGCGATCCAACCCAGGACAACGGAGATGATTCCCTGAATATGACATCCGTCACAAGACGGCTCTACAGGTCAGGTGAAAGTGAATATATGGCAAACAAAGCCGTATGCAGGCTAAAGGATATAAAGGACCTGTTCCTTGACACAGGGCTTGAAGTCAAAAGCTACTCAATACTCGAGCAGGACAGAATAGCGGCAATACTCAGTTCAAAACCTCAGGACAGGAGATTCCTTATAGAGGAAGTCGCAGGCGTAATGAAATATAAGGTGAGAAGGACAGAGGCCCAAAACAAGCTTGAGGCATCAAGATTTAATCTCCAGAGAATTAACGATATTGTCTCTGAAGTAAAGAGACAGATAAATGCCCTTGACCGGCAGGCAAAAAAGGCAGAGAGATATAAGAAACTGTCAGCCGAGATGCGGGCCATAGAACTGAAGATTGCAAAAAAAGACTATCAGAACCTCAAAGGGTCTCTGGAAAAAATACTTGCAGAATATCATGCCCTCAAAGAGAACGAGGCATTAAAAAGGGCGGAACTCACAGGCCTCGAGAATACCGCAGAAAAAGACCGCATCGAACTCCTTGAAAAAGAAAAATTCCTTGAAAATATCCAGCAGGAATTCAGGAATATAGAAAAGGCAATAGCCGAGACCGAGAGATTGATTGCCGTATCAAATACCGACAGTGATAACCTGAAAGAATATCTTGTAAAACTGCATTCCCAGAAAGACGAGTTTGGGACAAAAAGATCGGAGCTATCCCAAAAACAGGAAGAACTGAAGAGTATTGAAATAAAACTTTCTGCAGATATAGATGGACTTAAAGAAGAACTTAAAACCAAGAATGACCTTATTGAAACGCTGGAAAATGAACTCGGGGAAAAAGAAAGCATCGTAGAGGCAAAAAGGAGAGAAATATTCAGGATATCCGAAGAACTGAGCAATCTCAGGAATGAGACAGGCAGAATGCAGGCCTCGCTTGAAGCCTTAGAGCGGAAAGAGGTTGCATTGATAAAAGAGTCCGAAGATTCAAGGAGAGCCCTAAATGAAATAGATTCATCCATAAATGACGTTGAGGGTTCGCTCAGGAATAAAAACAATGATATCCTCATGCTTAATGAAAAGAAGGGCCTGTTTATCTCGGAACTCTCTTCAGCCAGAGAAAAAACAGAGAATCTCAGAAATCAATTATCAGGGACAAAGGAAGATATCGCCTCAAACATATCCCGCCTGGAATCCCTGAGAGAACTCATCCTGGATGCCCCAACCCGTGAAATTCTTTCTGAGGGGTCAAATCTCCACATCATCTCATCTCTCTCGGATATCCTCAGCGTTGAACCTGAATATGAGAAGGCTATTGAAAATGCCCTTTCAGAAAAGATTAATTCTTTTATACTTAAATCCCCTGAGGATATTGAACTTGCCATTTCAATATTAAAGGCAAAGGGCATTGGCAGGATGGCCTTCATGCCCCTTACCCCAAAAGCAGTTGAGGATGCAGCAGATGTGCCTGCAGGCATAATAGGCAGGGCAGCAGATTTCGTAAAGGTAGATGCCGGGTTTGCAGACATAGCGAAAAACCTTCTGTCCAATGTCCTGATCGTAAAGGACCTGAGAACAGCCCTTGCAATAAGAGAATCAGGGACTAAAGCATTGATTGTAACTCTTGATGGTGAGATATCGGAACCTTCGGGGGCAGTTATCGGCGGAGAGGGCAGAGGGGTCCTGAAAAGAAAAAGAGAGCTCAGGGAGATTGAGGAAATCATTGAGCAAAAGAAAATTTTCATAGCCCGCATGCAGGAAGACTTTAACAGGCTGCAACTGGGGATTACGGAGAAAGAATCAGGCATCAGGGATATCGAATCTGTAATTGTTAATACGGAAAAAGAGCTGTCACTTTCCAAGCTCACTTCTGAAAACTACAGGGAAGAAAAAGAAAGAATAGACAGAAAACTTGCATACCTCTCGATAGAACTTGAAGAGATTGCAAGGGAAAAAGAAGCGGTCAAAAAACTGCTCCTCGAAAAGGAAACCGTAATAAACACAGGAGAATCAAAAAAACATATTACAGAAAAAGACATGTCAGACCTTCTCGCAATGATAACCCTGGAAAAAATAAATTATGAAGAACAGCGTGCGCATATAACAGACCTGAGGCTCTCAATAACATCCCTCAAGGAAAAAACCGAGTCAATACAGAAAGAGAAGGACACAGCCGGCAGCGCTATCGAAGAACTGTTACAGAAAAACAATTCCGTAAATGACGAGATAAAGTCCGTTGAAGACCGCATATCACAGAGAGAAAAAGAGACAGGCGAACATAAAGAAAAGATTAAGGGCATGGTGCTGAATGCAGACGGACTCAGAGAAAAGATATCCTCAAAAAGAGAGACCATTGAACAGGATAATCAGAAACTCCTTGCATACGAGCAAGGCATCAAGACGCTGAGACATGATGTAGACTCTCTTTCAGCAAAAATATCTGAACTTGACATCGAAAAGACCGAGCACAGGATGAGGATCGAAAACCTTACCGAAAATATAAGGCAGAACTACGGCGCTGAAATAGATACGCTGACTGCCGAACCTCTGCTGCCCGAAGACGAAGAACGCTTGAATGAACTGAAAACAAAGATACAGGAGCTTGGGCAGGTAAATCTCGGCACACTTGAAGAATATGAAGAACTCAGCACAAGGTACGAATTTCTTTCAAAACAGCAGGAAGACCTTAGCAAATCCATAGCAGAGCTTGAAGAGGCCATAACAAAAATAAACAGCACAACAAAGAAAAGACTGAGAGAGGCATTTGAGGAATTAAAAGTAAAATTCTCAGAGGTATTCGTTAAACTGTTCGGAGGCGGAAAGGCCGAACTTATCATGACAGATGAAAACAATATCCTTGAAACAGGGATTGACATCATCGCCCAGCCGCCGGGCAAAAAATTCCAGAACATCACCCTTCTTTCAGGAGGTGAAAAGGCGCTTACAGCCCTCTCGCTCCTCTTTGCAAGCTTCCTTATAAAACCAACTCCCCTCTGTATTCTTGACGAAGCAGATGCGCCGCTGGATGATTCTAACACGGCAAGATTTGCAAATATGTTACGGGAACTTTCAAACACTATCCAATTCATAGTCATAACCCATAACAGGGTAACAATGGAGGCATCTGATTACATCTATGGGATAACAATGGAAGAACCAGGAATATCAAAGGTTATCTCGATGCAGCTTATCGAGGCATAATGAAAAGGGGTCAAGGGGTCAAGGGGTCAAGCGAAAAGAACGGTTTAAACTGCTTAAACCGTTTGAACGGTTATCGTTCCCTCAAATCATCGAACCCTGAATTTCATAAGGGATGATAGGCTCACTAAGAGGAAAGCTTATTTCGAGAAGGCCCGACAATGTTATTGTTGAAGTCAATGGCGTTGGCTATCATGTGAATGTCCCTCTGAATATCCTCTCAACCCTGCCCGAAGAAGGGAGCAATGTATTTCTTTATACCTACACACACGTGCGGGAAGATGCGCTTCAGCTGTACGGCTTTTCAACAGAAGATGAAAAAAAGATATTTACAACACTTCTTGGGATAACAGGCGTTGGCCCGAAGATGGCATTAAACATCCTATCGGGCATATCCCGTAATGATTTCGTTGAGGCTATAGAAAAAGAAGATGTGGCCCTTCTCTGCAGGATACCGGGCCTTGGCAAAAAAACAGCACACAGGCTGATACTTGAACTCAGGGACAAACTTCCTTCAGCGGAAAAACCAAAAGACAGGGTCTTTGAAGATACTCTCTCAGCCCTTGTCAATCTCGGTTATAAAAAACCAGTTGCACAGGAGTCCCTTGAAATGGCCTATAAAAAGGGGATTAAAGGGATAGAGAGCCTTCTTAAGGAATCCCTAAAGTATCTGACAGGTAATGCAACAGACTCGGGAAGAGATAAAGGGGCTGACAACTGAAAACTAAAAACTGTAAACTACTATTATGATTCGCAAGGACGACGAGCCGGAAAGAACATTAACCCCTGTCATAAAGGATGAGGATATCTCTTTTGAACTTAACCTGAGGCCCAGGACCTTCAGTGATTTTGTAGGGCAGGAAAAGATTAAAGAAAACCTCAAGGTATTCATCACCGCAACAAAACAGAGAAATGAGCCGTTGGACCACGTGCTTTTCTGCGGCCCGCCGGGACTTGGAAAAACAACCCTTGCCGCAATAATTGCAAACGAACTTACGGTGAATATAAGGTCAACATCAGGCCCTGTTCTTGAAAGACCGGGTGACCTTGCCGCAATACTCACAAACCTCTCAGATTTTGACATACTTTTTATAGATGAGATACACCGCCTTCCAAGGATTGTCGAGGAAGTGCTCTATCCTGCAATGGAGGATTATCAGCTCGACATTATCATCGGACAGGGGCCGAATGCAAGGACACTAAAACTGAATCTGCCGAAATTTACACTCATCGGAGCAACAACAAGGACAGGGCTTCTTACATCTCCCTTAAGAGACAGATTCGGTGTAATAAACAGGCTTGAATTCTATGAGCCTTTGGAACTAAAAAAGATAGTTTTGCGGTCAGCAGGAATTCTTGGGATAGAGATTAAGGATGACGCCAGCCTTGAGATTGCTATGCGTTCGCGCGGGACGCCCAGGATTTCAAACAGGCTTTTAAGAAGAATAAGAGACTTTGCACAGGTTAAAGGCGATGGGACTATTAATCTGAAAATGACAAAGGAATCGCTGCTCTCTCTTGATGTTGATGAAAAAGGCCTTGATGACGTAGACAGAAAACTGCTTACAACAATCATAGAGAAATTCGGCGGCGGCCCTGTTGGCGTAGATACGCTCTCCGCTGCGATGCGGGAAGATAAAGAAACGATTGAAGATGTTTATGAACCCTATCTGCTTCAGGAAGGCTTTCTCGAAAGAACGCCGCGCGGAAGACTCGCCACAAAAAATGCATACCAGCATCTTGGAATTACCATACCTCAAGGGTTGTTTTGAGAAAGCAAACAGGAAAATTTTAAGCCACTCCTATGGAAGCGGTTTATTTTGACCGTATTTTAAAAATGAAAACCCAAAAAACAAACAGGGAGGGGCACTAAGCAGATTTGTCTTTGCCAGGCAGAGAGGAAACCATGTTTTTCCCTGCATTCTTTGCCCTGTAAAGCGCCATGTCTGCCCTTACAATAACATCATCGAGGTCTTTTATCCCATTGTTAAACTCTGCCACCCCGATGCTTACAGTGATATTTATAGTCTCAGTTCCGGTCTGGAAAACTTTAGACTCAACCTTCTTTCTCATTATCTCAGCTGCCTTTAAGCCGCCTGCCTCATCAGTGTTTGGAAGTATTACGGCAAACTCTTCGCCGCCATACCTTGCCACTGTTTCCCCTTTTCTGAAGTTATTTTTTAGAAGAGCTGTGAATTCCCTGAGCACAAGATCTCCTGTAAGATGCCCCATGCAGTCGTTTATTGATTTAAAATTATCAATATCCAATATAATAACCGAGAGTTTAAGGCCATAGCGGGTTGCCTGGTTTACGCCTTCCTCAAGCCTCTCAAAAAAATATCTCCTGTTGTATGCGCCTGTGAGGTCGTCAGTCACAGACAGCGCCCTCAGTCTCTCGTTGGCTGAAGTGAGTTCAGCTGTCTTTTTTTCTACCAGCTTCTCCAGCCCCTCGGAATATTCCATCAGTTTTATAAGAAACCTGTTTCTCTCGTCTCTTAAGCCGAGCTTGTCCTCTGCCTCTTTTATAGAGCAGATTAAATCTTCTATCTCAAATGGTTTTCTTAAATAGCGAAGGGCCCCAAGGTCAGGGCAGTACGGAGCATCCTGGCTCATAAACAGAATTATCTCTACATTCTCATTATCAAGCTCCCTGACTTTCTTTATAAAGTCTGTGCTTCCATTCATGGTCATGTCCAGCAGGATAATGCCGGGCTTGAATTTATTGCAGAGAGCGATGCCCTTTTCCGTGTCTTCCGAAATTAAGGTATCGTAACCATTGCTCTCAAGCGTCAGTTTCACTGACTCTGCCAGCTGTTCCTCGCCTTCCAATAAAAGGATTGTTCCTCTTTCCATACGGCTGTATTATAGACAAGGCTACAGACAGAATTCAACAGATGCTTAGTGCACAGAGCATGAAATGCAGGGGTCATAAGACCTGACAAGCATCTCTGCCAATAACTCGATATTCCTGTCCTTCATTCCTTCAGAGGCATATCGCACTGCGAGTTCCTCAAGGTCGTGCTGGATATTTGCGTGGTTCTGGCTCGTGGGTATTACACAGTCGCATTTCACAATATGCCCTGCCTCATCAAATTCATAACAGTGATAAAGAATCCCGCGCGGCACCTCCACTGCGCCGACTCCTGTACCTTTTTTGGGGACAACCTCCTGTCTCGGTTCAGTCCATTCAGAATCAAGAAGTTCTTCAATCAGTCCGAGAGATTCATTCACCACATGAACACATTCAACCAGCTGGGCGATATTATTCATGAACGGATTGTGGGTCAGAGGCTTAAGCCCAAAACTTAGAGATACTTCCCTGGCAGCAGGATGAAGAAATTCAAAATTATTGTTTATCCTGGCCAATGCTCCCACGGCAAAAGATCTGCGGGAAAGCCGTGACCATTTTGATGTTGACTGGCTCACAATGTATTCATTTGTCATCTGTTTATATTCTTGTTCTTTTTTAGCCACGCCGTCTGTTGATATCAGGCCGCCGCCTATAAATGGATAATTTCCATCCCCTTTCAGAGATACGAATTCTGTTTCTCTGACAAAATCAGGAATATTAAATGTCCTGAAAAGTTCAGCAGTGAATAAAAGGCCGTTTATCACATCCTGCAAACGTTCCCTGAATTTTATTAATTCTTTTTTGTCAGGCAGCATCGTGAATCCACCTACAACCGGCCTTGTGGGATGCATACGCCTTCCCCCGATGCAGTCACACATATCATTGGCGAGCTTTTTGATGCCTGCAGCCTTTATCACAATACCGGGATGTGATTTTATCAGCGGGAATACACTCCCGGCATTTAAAAAATCAGGCGCTGACAGGAAATAAAGATGGAGTATATGGCTCTGGAGTGTTTCCATGTGCTTTAAAAGCAGCCGCAGCTTCTGTGTTTGAGATGTCGGGATAATCCCGAAGGCATTCTCAACAGCGCGGATACTCGCCAGTGTGTGCCCTATGGAACAGATGCCGCAGATCCTTCCGCAGATCCATGGCGCATTGTCCCACTTCTTGCCGACAAGTATTGCCTCAAAAAACCGCGGGGTCTCAACGACTTCCCATTTTGCCTCCTGAAGTTCTCCGTCATGTATCTTAATCCTGATATTTCCATGACCTTCTACACGGGCAAGATGGTGTATATTTATATTGCAATCGACCTTCATGCGCTTGTCCCCTTATTTTTTTCACCGGATTTCCTGAGTGCATCTGCAAATGCAGAGAATCCTCCAAAACATTCCAGGCGGTCAAGTATTGTATCTTCTGAAAAACTATACTGCTTCATGATCTTTTCCATCTGCTCCATGTTTGCATCCTCTGCAGGGCCGCGGCAGCCCCAGCAGCCAAATCTGTTGTTAGGGCACCAGGAATCACAGCCACCCCGTGTAATCGGCCCAAGGCATGGCTCACCAAGGTCAAAAAGACAGATATTTTCATGTGCCTTGCATTCAGTGCATATAGGATATTTGGGGTGGACCACTGCCTTCCCAATCGCAATATTCGTGACAATCCTTTCCACTTCTTCCTTTTTAACAGGGCATCCGAATATCTTAAGGTCCACCTTGACCACATCCTCCAGAGGCCTGACAGGTTCTGTTTCTACGGGTGAGTTTCCATAGACCTCTTTTTTGACCCAGTCAAGGCTAAAGCGGTTCTTGAGCTGGTTCACTCCTCCAAAACAGGCACATGAGCCTAATGCCACAAGAATCTTTGCCTTTGACCGGATATCTTTCAGCCTTTTCACCTCGTCGCTCCTGGTTATGCTCCCTTCAACAAAGGCAATCTCATAATCATCGGCCTTCTCTTTCATCGCCTCACGGAAATTTACCACATCCACCAGGGCCAGGAAGTCCAATAAACTAGACTCATTATTTAAGAGCTGAAGCTGGCAGCCTTCGCATGATGAGAATTCGAAAAAAGCCACCTTCGGGCGGTACAGCGGCACGCCGAGATATGTCCTCACAGGGCCTGCATCCATCTATATCGCCTCCTTCAGATTCATTACAGTCCAGTAGTCAAACACAGGGCCATTAAGACATGTATAGGTTGAACCCACATTGCAGCGGCAGCATTTGCCCATGCCGCAGTGCATTCTCCGCTCAAGTGAGACAAACATCTTCTGCATCGGGATATCCTTCTGATTAAGCATATTGCATACAACCTTGAACATGACCGGCGGGCCGCAGACAATCGCATACGTGCTTTTAAAAAAGGTTTCACCCCTTTCAGAAAACATCTGTTCAAGTATCTTTGTTACCAACCCCACCGGCCCTTTCCATAGAAGGTCAGGCTTGTCGACAATTATGCTGAGTCCGATATCATCAGCGCGCCACATATCATACTGGTACGTAAAGAGAAGCTGAGACGGGTCTTTAGCGCCATAGATAATGTCTACACTGTTGAAACGGCTGCGGTTATCCTGTGCATATGATATGGCTGACCTGAGAGGCGCAAGCCCTAATCCGCCGGCGATAAGAAGGATATTCTGGCCGTGCATCTTTTCCATCGGAAAGTTTGTCCCGAAGGGCCCCCTGATGCCGACATGAGTGCCGCGGCTGACTCTTGACAGAAAATTCGTAAGGTTCCCGGCCTTGCGTACGCAGAGTTCGATATCACCATGCCTTGAAGGAGAAGATGATATTGAAAAAGGCGCCTCACCAATCCCCGGCAGCTCAAGCATGATAAACTGCCCAGGCTGAAAAATGAATTGCCTGCGAGCTTCAGTATTTATTATCTGTATCCGGTAAAGGTTTTCCATCTCGGTCAGTTTGTGTATATTTGTGATCTCAGCCTTGTAGGTATATTCAAACGTGCTGAGGTCGCTTTTACGGTGCTGCTTCTGTGGGGCCTCGCTGAAAATATCTGTAAACTTTAACTGGTTATCCAAGTCAATTCTCCTCTCCGCGAACACTGGCTATAACCTCCGGCACGGTAATACCGGCAAGACATGCCTCACCGCAGCGCCCGCAGCCTACACAAAGAGCCTCTTCATATGCCTCAACAAAGCCCCTGTGCTTGTGATAATACCGGTATTTCAGGCGGACATGCCTCTCGGGGCGGAAGTTGTGCCCTCCGGCCACCTGTGCAAAGTCTATAAGGTTGCAAGAATAAAGCATCTTTGTTTTTTTTGCGCCGCGGAGGTTTATATCCACAGTCTCCTCAACACCATAGCAATAGCATGTAGGGCACACCTTGGAACACGACCCGCACGCAAGACATTTCTCCCCCCACTGCTTCCAGACATCTGACTGGAATTCCATGTCAAGTATCTTTGTAAGGTCAGTTGTATCAACATGGGTTGTAAATTTTTTATTCTTCTCCGAGGCAACCTTCATGTAATGAATATGGTCTGCTTCTATCGGTTCTGCTGTCCTGATATTTTTAAGAAAATTAAAGGCAGTATCTGAAAGTATCTCAACAAAATATTTTTCGCCGATATCAGTGATAAACATATCGAAGCCGTGAAGAGCCGTATCAGCGCCCATTGAGCGGCAGAAGCAATAAGGCTGGGGTGTGCAGTCAATGCCCACGATGAACATGTTTTTCCTTTTCGCGGCATAATAAGGCATTGGGTAAACACTTTCCATAAGCACCTTGTCGAGTTTGTTCAATGCATTTATATCACAGGCGTGAAGCCCGAAAAAGATGAAAGGCTCGTTGATATTATAGTCAACTTTTTTCTGCCAGTCATTCTCATCCATGCGGAATGCAGCCAGGTCTTCCTTGTATGGCAGAAAGTATTTTTTGGCAGACAGCTTTGTAGTTGTATAGTCCAGTTTCATATCATTGAAGCTATCCACGTCATTAAAGGCAAAAAGGGGCTTGTCATTACGGTCCCTGGCGATCTCGACAGGGCCGACAACTTTATTGCCGGAAACCATAATATCGAAAAGTCTTTTAAGCTCTTCCTTGTCAAATATCCTGAATATCATCTCCCCTCCTGCAAAGGTTCCGCCCTCACCAAAATTATCTGATGTTTTGAGTATAACATTCAAGGACTAATTTAAAAATCTTTCTAAGAATGGCAGAAGGTTTAGATTGTCTGCCATTTTAAATCTTCAGAAAGATATAAGCCTGTTTTATGTTAAAATGTAACCTGCTTTTTTATAAGAGGGAGAAAAAAATGAAAATAGCTATCATCGGACTTGCGAATTCAGGAAAGACAACAATATTTAATGCCCTGACAGGGTTAAACCTCGAAACAACAATATACCCTACTGTTACTGCAGAGCCGCATCTGGGTGTGGTAAAGGTGCCGGATATGAGGCTGGACAAACTCACTGAAATATATAATCCAAAGAAGACGACTAATGCAACTGTTGAGTATGTTGATTACATAGGCCTTACAAAAGGAGACATGGTGCAGAACAGGAAGGTCTTTGACCTGATAAAAGACGCTGATGCCATTGTGCATGTTGTCAGGGGATTTGAAGATGAGTCCGTGGCCCATCCGATGGAAAGCATAAATCCTCGCAGGGATGCGGAGACAGTAGAACTTGAGATGATATTTGGAGATCTGGAACTCGTTGATAAAAGACTCGAAAGGATGGAACAGGGCTTAAAAAGAGGCAAAAAGCCTGATGAGACAGAAAAGAAAGTCCTTATTAAATGCAAAGAGGTTCTCGAAAAAGAGACTGCCTTGAGAGACATGGATTTCTCGGAGGAAGAACAAAAAACCATGAGAAACCTGCAGTTCATGTCCATAAAGTCTGAACTTGTAGTATTGAATGTCGGAGAGCAGGAACTGAACTCTGAAAAGACAAAGACAACAACTTCCGGACTTCAGGGATTTTTTAAAGGCAGACAGGTAAAAGTACTGAGCCTGTGCGGAAAAATAGAGATGGAAATTGCACAGCTGTCTCCTGATGAAGCAAAGGCATTTCTGGATGACCTTGGAATTGAGGAGCCTGCACTAAACAAACTGATACACGTGAGCTACAATTTATTGGGTCTTATATCCTTCCTTACTGTGGGGGAAGATGAAGTCAGAGCCTGGACTATCAAAAAAGGCCTGGATGCACAAAAAGCAGCAGGTAAAATTCATTCGGATATCGAGAGGGGATTCATAAGGGCAGAAGCCGTCTCATACAATGACTTCATTGCCCACGGCAATATGGCCGGGGCGCGTGAAAAAGGCTTGCTGCGGCTTGAGGGAAAGACCTACGAAGTAAAAGACGGGGACATAATCAATTTCAGATTTAATGTCTGACTACCACTCGGTCCTGTAATTCGGCGCCTCTTTTGTGACGACAACGTCGTGGACATGGCTTTCCCTGAGTCCGGCGTTAGTGATTCTTATGAACCTTGACTTCTGCCTCAGTTCATTGAGACTCTTGCAGCCGCAGTAACCCATGCCTGAACGAAGCCCGCCCATGAGTTGATGAATGCTCTGTGACAATGGGCCCTTGTTGGGAACTCTTCCCTCGACTCCTTCAGGAACAAGCTTTTTGCTTTCCACACCTGACTGCTGATACCTGTCTTTCGAGCCCTGCTCCATTGCACCCAATGAGCCCATGCCTCTGTAGACTTTGTAACTTCTCCCCTGATATAAAATCGTTTCACCCGGAGATTCATCTGTTCCTGCAAACAGGCCGCCAATCATAATAGAGTGTGCGCCAGCTGCCAGCGCCTTTGTTATATCACCTGAATACTTTATGCCTCCATCAGCTATCAACGGCACTTTATACTTCTTTGCCGCAGAAGCGCAGTTCATTATAGCGGTAACCTGAGGCACCCCTGCGCCTGCAACTATCCTTGTTGTGCAGATTGAGCCCGGCCCTATTCCTATCTTTACTGCATCGGCCCCGGCCCTTATAAGATCTAACGTGCCCTCTGCAGTTGCAACATTTCCTGCAATAACTTCTATATTGAATTTTTTCTTAACCTTCTTTAAGACCTCTATGACAGATGTCGTATGACCGTGGGCTGTATCTATGGCTATAACATCAACCCCTGCCTTCACCAGCAGGTCTGCCCTGAAAAGGCTGTCCTCGCCAACTCCTATTGCTGCCCCGACCCTCAGCCTCCCGACCTTATCTTTGCATGCATGAGGGTACTTGCGCCTCTTCTCTATGTCCTTGATGGTAATAAGACCCTTAAGATTGAAATCCTTATCAACTATCGGGAGTTTTTCTATCTTGTATTTATGCAGAATCTCCTTTGCCGCATCAAGGTCTGTCCCGACAGAAGCCGTGATAAGTTTTTTTCTTGTCATTACTTCCGAGACCCGCTTAGTCATTCCTGTCTCAAACTTTAAATCCCTGTTCGTGAGTATGCCGACAAGCCTGCCATTCACTGTAACAGGCACGCCTGATATCTTGTATTTCTCCATCAATGCCATTGCATCCGAAATCGGTTTTTCAGGAGAGATAGTAACGGGATCTATAATCATTCCGCTCTCTGACTTTTTTACCCTGTCTACTTCAGAAGCCTGTCTCTGAGGAGACATTGCCCTGTGGATTATTCCCATGCCCCCTTCACGCGCTATTGATATCGCAAGCTCTGACTCTGTTACGGTATCCATTGCAGCGCTCAGAAGCGGAATATTTATCTTTATCTTTTTTGTGAGACTGGTTGAGATATCAACGTCTCTCGGAAGTATATCCGACTTCGCAGGCACAAGGAGAACGTCATCAAAGGTTAAGCCTATCGGTATTTTATATTCCATCATAACCTGCCCCCAGAAAATTTCTTATCATTTTAGCATGTCTTGCTTAAACAAGGCAAACAAAGGTTTTATCATCCTCTGACGTTGACATTCCGTCTTAAAATGTGTCATAGTTGAACAATCTTAAGGCATCGAGAAGAGCTTCCAAGGATTTATCTCAATAAACCCCGCTGCGCTGCTTCAATGTTTTAAAACAAAGATTAACAAGGAGAAAATTTTAAATGTACAAAAAGTTTTATGAATTTGGAATATCAGATACAGTCTTGAAATCTCTGTCTGATATGGGTTTTGAAGAACCTACCCCGATACAGAAAATAGCCATCCCCCCCGCAATGGAAGGGAAAGATTTGGTAGGCCAGGCACAGACAGGCACAGGGAAGACCGCCGCATTCGGCATCCCGATTGTTGAAAAAGGGAAAAGGGGAAAAATTCCCTATGCAATCGTACTTACGCCGACACGTGAACTTGCAATGCAGGTTGCTCAGGAGTTAAACAAGATTGGCCATGGCAAAGGAATTCTGTGTGTGCCGATTTACGGAGGACAGTCTATCGAAAGACAGTTCCAGAGCCTGAGAAAAGGCGTTGACGTTGTGGTCGGCACACCGGGCCGCGTCATAGACCATATAAAGAGAAAAACCCTTATCCTCAAAGAAATAAAAATTGTTGTCCTTGATGAGGCTGATGAGATGCTCAATATGGGATTTATTGAAGACATGAAACGGATACTCAAAGAGATTCCTGAAAAAAGACAGACCATGCTCTTTTCTGCCACCATGCCGCCGGAAATTCGCAGCATAGCAATGAAATATATGAACAACCCTGAAAACGTCCGCGTGAATGCCGATATTATTGTCTCAAAGATTAAGCAGGTCTTTTATGAAGTGAGAGATGAGGACAAGTTAAATGCGCTCACAAGACTGCTGGATGTAGAAGACCCTGCTTTAACACTTGTTTTCTGCCACACAAAAAGAGATGTTGACGATGTATCAGGGAAGCTGCAGAAGATGGGATATTATGCAGGCGCAATCCACGGCGATTTTACCCAGTCTCACAGAGACGAGATGATGGGAAAGTTCAAAAAAGGAGATATCGATATTCTCGTTGCCACTGATGTTGCAGCCCGGGGGCTTGATATCCCTAATGTCTCACATGTCATAAACTACAGTATCCCCCAGGATCCGGATGGTTATATTCACAGGATCGGGAGAACCGGGAGGGCAGGAAAATCAGGCATAGCGCTGACCTTTGTCACTCCAAGGGAATACCGGCATTTAAAACTTATCGAAAAATCTGCCAAGACAAAAATAAGCAAAGCCAAGCTGCCGACTAAAGATGAGGTTAAAAAGGCAAGAGAAGGAGAGATGATTGCCGGTCTCGAACATGAGATTACAGAAAAGAAACATGCTGAATATCTCCCGCTTGCAGAAAAACTTTTTGCCAGATATTCTCCGGAAGACGTTGCTGCTGCAGCCCTGAGCATCATCTTCGGAGATATGGAAGTCGGAGACATTAAAGAATCAGGCTCTGCACAGCCGTCCTCGGATACAGGTTTTGTAAGGCTCTTTATGACAATCGGCAGAAAAGACAAAATAAAGGTCGGGGATATCGTCAAATCCATTTCAGCAGAGGCTGATATACCCGCCGGAAAAATAGGGAATATAGCCTTATTTGATACCTTCAGCTTTGTTGAGGTCCCTGCAAATCTTGCTGACAGGGTCATCAGCGCCATCAATGACATTATGATGCATGGGAGAAGAGTGCGTATACAACATGCAAAGGAAAAGCGGAAATAACAAATAAGGCCGAAGCTTACGGGCTTACTAACTTGCTCGCTTGTGAAAAACAGGTCGCTGTCCCTATTTATTCGTTTCACGTAAGTGAAAGTGACAAGTGCAACGACAGGTTAGAAACTTATTTTTTAAAAAAATTATTGTATTTTGAGTAGTTTTGAACAATATGTTGATATAATGAACTAGGTCCAATTTCATCAGCATCACTTACTTTAACACTAACAACACCATCCATATTTAATAATACTGAGTTTTTTGTTTCTGAAAGTGCTTCAGTAGTTATATTTTGAAAATCATTTTGAGTTAATTCAATCTTCGGTATAAAAATAAAAAAGTAGAAAGAATTAATACTAACCAATCTACAAAGAACCTTATCCCCTGCAGGTGGTCTTATTTCAACATAAGCTGAACGATACCCTAAAGTTGGAACCTTATTTATCTTTATTCCATATTCTTTAAGCGGTATTTCATTATATGTTTTAATTAATTTCAATAAAAGACTCAAATTATTTAGTGAGTTTAATTTACCAAGAATATATGGTGCTGTTCCTTCTAACACTTTTTTATCCGACATTGCAGACCTTACAGTATTATATGCAATTTTTAATAAAGCTCTTGCTAATAGATTAAAATCATATTTAAACTCTATTTCTTCATTTTGATCGAATTGATTTTGAAAATATTGATCGTAGAGCTTGCAAAAATAACTATCAAGTTCACTTAATATAATATTATTACATTCAGCACAGACATCTTTTACAATATAATCACCAGCATGTACTTTTTTGCTTTTGGGTGAGAAATGAGCAGTTTTATGTTTTCTTCTCTTTAGTACACAATCTGGCCATATATGTTCTTTAGTTAATTTTGATTCTTTTTTACAATAAGCACAAATAGGCATTTCATATAACTCCTAACACCGCGGATGCACTGCTTTGGGGTTAGGTCTTGCTTTTTGACTTCCATTTTTCTGATTAAATTTATCCTCCCCAAAACCTGCCGCATTATAACAAGACAGCTTGGAATGCGGAAATTGGGACGTGAAGATTTTTTCCTCTGAACGACCTGTCCTTATCCCATTTCACCCCCAATGAGACTTTACTCTTACGAACTGAAAACTCTCTTTATCCTCCATAGGCGTAAACATTCAAATATCTTCGGGTCTTAACCCTGTTCGCTTGGCTATTCTTGCAAGCATTCGAGGGCCAATTTCCTCATTGTCATGGAAAGCAAATACATAATCCGCATACCCTTGCCTGAACAGTGTCTTATGTGAACCTGACTCTCTTTTAACCTGCCATCCGGCACGAAGCAAGGCAGACAACACGCGCTTTGCTTTTGTGCTCGGCCACTGGGTCATGCCGCTTTAAAACGGATTTCAATAGGCTCGACCGGTTGCTCGCCATGCTCAATCCGCTCGGCCATTACTCGAAGAGCAAGCGCTTCTGCCTGTGCAACCGCATCTATCTTGGTATTACCGTACTTTAATACGCCGGGGATCTCTATAATCTCGGCTATCCAGCGTCCATCTGTTTCCTGTTCGGTTTCAACAGTAAATAACATTTTTATTCCCTCCCATTATCTTCAAAATTTGCAAAACCTATGCCTCGCTGCATTGCCACCAGAACGGGGTCAGTGGGGTCAGGTCTTGTAATATCCCATTACACCCCCAATGAGACTTTACTCTTAATAACTCCTAACCCATGCCTCGAGTTTAAATTTGACTTGACGTTATTGTCAAGGAGATTTTTATTTGATTTTTCTTCTGAAAACCTGCGCCCTGCTGCTAAGCGCACAAAAAAAAGGCAGGTAAGCGAACGCCTACCTGCCTTTTACGCATTCAAAATACTGCTCTGAAACTTTGTATCTTAGCTCAGGTGTTTGTTGACCAGCTTGGTCATCTCAAACATTGATACTGTGCCCTTTCCTCCGAATACTGCCTTGAGGTTTGCATCAGCATTAATGTTTCTCCTGTTAACCTTATCCTGCAGATTGTTCTTCTTGATATACTGCCAGAGTTTCTTTGTTACCTCTGTCCTCGGAAGTGGTTTGCTGCCGACTACTGTTGCAAGGGCATCGCTTATCTTCATGGGCTTCATGAATGCAGGATTCGGTTTCCTTTTTGTCTTGGCCTTTGCGACTTTCTTCTTTGCTACCTTCTTTACTGCCTTCTTTACGACTTTCTTTACTGCCTTCTTCACTGCTTTCTTCTTTGTTGCCATCTCTACCTCCTTTATATTTTTAGGTCGAAACGACCTAATGATACTAATATTTAACTTACAAAATCCTACCAGACATTTCTGATATTGTCAATGGCTTTTCTCTATGGATTAGGATAGCTGATTTTAAAAAAAGGGTCAATAGCTAATTTCTAAAATCCCGCGACTGCATTTCTCGCGAAATTAACTATTGCGGAAGGAAGGATTCCTATGGCAAGAACTGCAATTACTGTTATTGCAAGCGCAAGCCCTATGGCAGGTGAGGTTGAAAGCTGTACTGTCTCTTTAGGTTCTTTCATATACATGTACATTACTACCCTTAGATAAAAGTATGCTGATATGGCGCTGAACATCACGGCTATAATAACAACCCATGTGTAGCCTGCATTTATTGCGCTCATAAATACATAGAACTTACCCATAAAGCCTGCTGTCGGCGGGATGCCTGTCAGAGAGAACATGAACACAAGCATCAGCGCAGCAGCCAATGGATGGGTTTTTGCAAGTCCTTCATAATCTGATATATTATCTCCCTTGAAACCTTCAGACCTCAGCATTATCACTACTGCAAATGCGCCTATGTTCATAAAGGCATAAATAAGCATGTAATTAAGGACACTCGCCATGCCGTCACTTGTGCCTGCTATTATGCCCAGCAATATATAGCCTGCATGGGCTATCGAGGAATACGCAAGCATCCTCTTGATATTAGTCTGTGAAAGCGCAACTATATTCCCGACACCCATCGTAAGAATGGCAATTGGGATAAGAACCGCGGCCCATTCTATCCTGACCGAGCCGAACGCTACCAGGAAAACCCTGCCGAGAACTGCAAAGCCTGCTGCCTTGGGCCCGACTGACATGAATGCGGTGATAGACGTAGGCGCACCCTCATATGCATCAGGCGCCCACATGTGGAAAGGCACAGCTGCTATCTTGAACGAAAAGGCCACTGCAAAAAGTATCATCGAGAGCATCAGGACCGGATTGTTTGAAAGTCCGTTAGCTACTATATATGCAGATATTGCCTTCAGGTCTGTTGTGCCTGTGAGGCCGTATATCATGGATGTCCCGTACAGCAGAAATGCCGAAGCAAATGCGCCGAGAAGGAAATACTTCATTGCAGCCTCGTTTGACTTGATATCGTATCTTATAAAGCCTGCAAGTATATAGGTGCTGAGCGCCATAAGTTCAAGGCCAAGGTAAAGGACTATCAGGTCTCCTGCTGACGCCATTATCATCATGCCAAGGGTCGAGAAAAGTATAAGGGCGTAGTATTCTCCAAAATTCACTTTTTCTATCACAATGTACTTTACTGATATCAAGACAGTAAGAATCACGTTCAGCATAAAAATTAATTTAAAAAACATGCTGTAGCCGTCTGATAAAAACATGCCGTTGAAGGTTGTGCCCATAGAGCCGACAAGCACATATGTAACCAGCGCAACACCTACTATGCTCAGGAAGGCAATAGTCTCTTTTCTCTTTATAACAAGGTCTGCCAGAAGGATAGCAAGAGCTAAAACAGTCATCACTATCTCCGGCATTACAGGCCTAAGATCAGGCATTATTAATGGCATCTACAACCCTCCAATTTCTTATTACTCACTTCAATATCTCCGCTATATTTTTTGCTATATTCATTTCATGCACACCGCCTGAATTAACACGCTCCAGCAGATGGCGCACTGATTCGTGCATGAATCCAAGAAATGTATTGGGATAAATACCTATCCAGAATATCAGCAGAACCATAGGTAGCAGTGTTATTATCTCCCTTGCGTCAATATCATTAAGCCCTGCCACCTTTGGATTTACCTCCATGAAAAATACCCTCTGATATAACCAGAGCATGTAGCCGGCGCCTATTATAATTCCGGTGGCTGCAAGCACACCGGCCCACTGGTTTGCTGTAAATCCGCCAAGGATTATGAGGAACTCGCCTATAAATCCGTTTGTTGCAGGCAGCCCTATTGACGCCAGCGTAAATATCATAAAGGCCGTTGCATAAACCGGCATCACAGATGCAACACCGCCGTAATCGGCAATCTGTCTTGTATGAGTCCTGTCATAAATAGCTCCAATGCTCAAAAACAGCGCGCCTGTAACAACGCCGTGATTTATCATCTGGAGTATTCCGCCTTCCATCCCCTGTAAGTTAAGCGCAAAGATTCCCAGTGTCACAAACCCCATGTGGCTGACGGAGCTGTATGCGATAAGTCTTTTTAAATCTGTCTGCGCAAGGCAGATTACAGCGCCGTATATAATAGCTATCACTGACAGGGTGAGCATCACAGGTGTCATGGCCCTTGAAGCCTCAGGCAATAATGGCAGAGAGAACCTCAGAAAGCCATAAGCGCCCATCTTGATAAGCACTGCGGCAAGTATAACGCTGCCAGCTGTAGGAGCCTCTGTATGGGCGTCAGGCAGCCATGTATGGACAGGGAACATCGGGACCTTAACTGCAAATGCCGCAAAGAAGGCCCAGAAGAGCCAGAACTGCATATTGTACGGATATGTCTTTGTCATGAGTTCGAGTATATCGAAGGTCCTTCCCGCATAAAAATAGAGCACGATTATTCCAACAAGCATGAGTACGCTTCCTACCAAAGTATAGAGAAAGAACTTCACTGCTGCATAAATCCTGTTTGGCCCGCCCCAGACCCCGATAAGCAGATACATGGGTATCAGCATGGCCTCCCAGAAAAGATAGAAGAGCATAAAGTCCAGGGAGCAAAACACCCCTATCATTGCGCCTTCCATTATCAGTATGGATATATAAAACTCCTTTACCTTTGTCTTTATCGCATTCCAGGATATGAGAACGCAGAGTATTGTTATCAATGTGGAAAGCAGCACAAAAAGCACGCTTATGCCGTCAAGTCCGAGATAATAGGTTATGTTCCATGCCGGAATCCATTCATGCCTCTCCGCAAACTGCATGAGATGTGTAGATTTATCAAAATTTGTGAATAAGGGGATTGACAGTATAAAGGCTGCAATGCTTACTAAAAGGCCTACCCACTTTGCGAGCGATTCCTTTGCCCTCGGTATGAGAAGAAGCAGCGCTGCTCCTGCTATTGGCAGAAAAATGAGTGTGCTGAGTATCGGAAACCCTAATTTATTCATTATCACCTGTTCCATCATTCACCTACCTCAGCAGCATCAGGGCTATAATAATCAGTATGCCCGTAGCCATTATTGTTGCATAATGCTGTAAAAACCCTGTTTGCACCTTTCTAATCACCTGACTGAATCCGCCGATTGCCTTTGGTATTCCATTTACAATTGCCTCTATAATCTTTGCGTCAGTAATACCTATAAGTATATTCTTTGCTATCCATATTGCCGGCCTGACGATTAAAAAGCTGTAAAACTCATCCACATAGTATTTATTAAAAAGGATTTTATGCACGGCGCTGAACCGGGCTGCAAGCCTGACAGGAATATCAGCTCTTTTCAGATACATAAAATATGCAAGCCCTATCCCTGAAAACCCCGCAATAACTGAAATAGCCATAACCATCCATTCCTCTGAATGAGTGCCGTGTCCCTCAGGATGGCCGAGAACCGGTTTCATGAACTCTGTAAAATGCGCTCCTCCGCCAAGCAGATGCGGTATCCCGACCCAGCCTGATGCAATCGCGCCGACACAAAGAAGAATCAAGGGTATTGTCATGACCTTTGGTGATTCATGGAGATGATGCTCCTGCTCATGCGTGCCGCGAAATTTCCCATGGAATGTGAGGAATATAAGCCTGAAGGAATACAATGCGGTAAGAAATGCCACGACCGTACCAATGGCCCATACAAGCTTTCCGACAGGACTCGGGCCGGAATATGCAAGCCAGAGTATCTCGTCCTTGCTGAAGAACCCTGCAAACCCCGGAACGCCTGCAATGCTCAGTGAAGCAAGAAGCATGGTCATGTATGTAACGGGCATATATTTCTTGAGACCGCCCATCTTCTGCAGATTAAGTTCTCCTGCCATTGCATGCATAACGCTTCCGGCGCAGAGGAATAAGAGCGCCTTGAAAAATGCATGTGTATAAAGGTGGAATATGCCTGCTGAATATGCTCCAACCCCGCATGCAAGAAACATGTATCCAAGCTGGCTTATGGTTGAATAGGCGATAATCCTTTTTATGTCATTTTGCACAAGACCAATTGTTGCGGCAAAAAGTGATGTTATAGCTCCTGTTAAAGCAACAACCATTAATGCAGTTTCAGAGAGGCTGAATATCGGGCTGCACCTTGCAACAAGGAATACACCTGCTGTAACCATCGTCGCTGCGTGGATAAGCGCGCTCACAGGCGTCGGGCCTTCCATTGCATCAGGAAGCCAGACATGCAAAGGCATCTGCGCAGATTTTCCTACAGAGCCGCAGAAAAGAAGCAGCGCAATCAATGTCATAAGGTGAACATCATATCCAAGGAAATTAACTGTGTGATTTGCAAATCCTCCGGCCTGGGCAAAAACAGGCTCGTAGTAAACAGTCCCGAAGGTAAGGAATATCATTATTATTCCAAGGCCAAAACCAAAGTCTCCAAACCTGTTTACAATAAAAGCCTTCTTGCCTGCATCAGATGCTGATTTTTTGTCAAAGTAATACCCTATGAGGAAATAAGAGCAGAGGCCCACGCCCTCCCATCCGAAATAAAGCTGGAGGAAGTTGTTCGCCATAACGAGCATCAGCATGCAGAAAGTAAACAAACTCAGATATGCAAAGAACCTGTAAAATCCTTTGTCACCATGCATATAGCCGACAGAATAAATATGAATGAGCATACTGCAGGTAGTAACAACGATCAGCATTACTGCTGTAAGCTGGTCTATCAGGAAACCGACAGAAACCTTAAAGTTGCCGGAGACGAACCATGAGTAAAGGTCCTCATTTATTGTCTTACCTGCCATGGTATCAACGAGAGCCATCACTGCGACAACCCATGACCCTGCGACAGCGAGGATTGATACCCAGTGCGCTTTCTCTTTTAAAAAGTTCCTGCCCAGCAGAATGTTAATCAAAAATGCAGCCAGCGGCAGAAATGGTATTAAAAGATAATTATTCATATTTTTCCTCTCTCTGCTCCCTGCTCTCTGCTTTAGTTCTAATCATCCCTTCATCTCGTTCATCTCATCCACATGCGCAGTGGACTTGTTCCTGAAGAGGGCTATGATAATCGCAAGCCCTATGGCAGCCTCTGCCGCTGCAACAGTGATAATGAAAAACACAAGTATCTGCCCCCTCATGTCCTGCAGATAGTGGCTGAAGGCAACGAGGCTGATATTAACCCCGTTAAGCATAAGCTCTACAGACATGAACATTATTATGATGTTCTTCCTTGTAAGGAACCCGAACACCCCTATCATGAAGACCACTGCACTAAGCATCAAATACCAGTTTAAAGGCACCATTAGTGACTCCTCGTTTTTCTCTTTGCAAGCACGATTGCGCCTATGATGGCAATAAGAAGCACCAGCGACGCTATTTCAAACGGGAACAAATACTCCGTATACAATATCGTTCCCAGGGCCTTTGTATGGGTCGCTTCCTTTATATATTCGATAGAATACTTGCCGGGCGGTGCGGCGAGCACAAAAGACCTTATTACATTAATGACAATTGCAAGAATAGCCGCAGAGACAAAAAGCCCTGCAGGCCATGAACCTATAAACCTCTTAACTTTAAGTTCCTCCCTCAGATTAAGCAGCAGAACTACAAACAGGAAAAGCACGAGTATTGCTCCTGCATAAACAATCACCTGTATGGCTGCAATGAACTCCGCATTTAAAAACAGATAAAGACTCGCTATGTGAAAGAAAAGGAGCAGCATCCACATAACGCTGCGCACAGGGTTTTTCCTTGTAACGACAAGCAGAGAGAGAATAACTATCACTGCTGCATAATAACCAAAAAATAATTTAGCTAACACAATGCTCCTCTATCCTGTCATTGCGAGCCGAAGGCGTGGCAATCCCTTTCTTTGAGATTGCTTCGTCGCTAAGCTCCTCGCAATGACATTTTTCATTTTTCATTCTTTATCCCCTTAAACATTGCCTGCCCTTCATATCCATGAAAATCCTCTGATTTCGGCCTCCAGAAATCCTTGTAATACCTCTCGCCCTTTTTGCCTGTGAAATATTTGTCCCAGTTGGCGAGAAGCATGTCCTTCGTCATATAAAATTCTTCTCTCGAATAGCCTGAGTATTCGTAGTGCTCGCTCAATGAAATTGCCCCAAAAGGACATGCCTCAACACAGAAACCGCAGTAAACACACCTGAGAACCTCTATCTCATATCTGTCTACGACCTTGTTGTGGTCCTCACCCTCTGTTGTATAAATATGTATGCACTGCGACGGGCAGTATGCGCCGCAAAGGCCGCATCCAACACATTTCATCTTGCCTTCTTCATTCTTCGCAAGCGCATGCAGCCCTCTGAATCCGGGCTGGACAGGCCTCTTGACCTTTGGATAGCGCCTTGTAACCGCAGGCGTGAACATTGTCTTGAGGGTCAATGCCATACCCTTTAAGATCTCAATAAAAAATATTGTCCTTATAAGTTTCCCTGCTGTCATTTCATCCCTTAACCAATATTTTCACTACGCCTGTTATTACTATATTCAACAGCGCCAATGGTATAAGTATCTTCCACCCTATAGCCATAAGCTGGTCATACCTGTATCTCGGCAGGGTTGCCCTGACCCAGTAATAGAAGAACATGAATGCATAAACCTTTATAAGAAACCATACAATCCCCGGTACATTCAGCAAGAATGGGATTGCATCCGTAATAAACTTCGGGATGGTCCATCCGCCCAAAAAGCATATTGCCGAGATTGAGGACATTATCAGCATCCCCGTGTATTCACCGAGGAAAAACATTGCAAACCTGAAACTGCTGTATTCTGTGAAGTAGCCTGCCACAAGCTCGCTCTCGGCCTCCGGAAGGTCAAAGGGAAGCCTGTTCGTCTCTGCAAATGCAGCGACAACAAATACAAAGAAACCCAGAAATTGCGGTATTGCATACATGCCTGTAGGATACTGATGCTGGGCCCTTACGATATCGGAAAGGTTAAGAGAACCTGCCATAATCATAACCCCGACAAGGCTCAGCCCCATCGCAATTTCATAGCTTATAACCTGTGAGGCTGACCTGAGCCCGCCGAGAAATGCATATTTGGAGTTTGACGACCAGCCTGCCACGATGATTCCGTAAGCTCCGAGGGAAGACATTGCAAAAAGAAAAAGAAGCCCGATATTTATATTGGCAATAACAAAACCTTCAAAAAACGGCAGCACCGCCAATGAAGTCAGGGCCGAAACAAAAAAGATGACAGGGGCAAGATAGAATAATGGTTTATCCGCATTTGCCGGGATTATATCTTCCTTAAAAAATAATTTTACGCCGTCTGCAATCGGCTGTAAAAGCCCGTGCCAGCCCACCTCGATAGGGCCGAGCCTTACCTGCATATGCCCTATTACTTTACGCTCCCAATAAGTTGCATATGCAACATGAAGCAATGCTACGGCTATTACAGCGGCAATCTTTAAAAGTATTATTAAAATATTTATCCCGTACTTTATCAGTATATCCACAGTATCCGGCGCAATAATAGTCCCGAGGATTTCGTTCATGCCCGCACCTCGGAATCGAGTCGTACCGACTTCTCCAGCTTCACTTCGTTAGCGTCTATAACAGGGGCCTTTGTCACAGGGTCAATTGTATATTCCATCAGGCTGAACGCCCCTTTATTCTCAAAATTATTAGTGAGCATCACGGATAAATTATCGAGTTTATTATCAATATTTACAGGAAGTTCAAGAGACCCGGTCCTTGTAGATACCTTTACCATATCGCCTGATTTAAGGGAAAGAGCTTCGCCAATAGAAGGACTGATACTTGCAACTGCCTCAGGGTATATCTTTACCAATGCAGGGGCCTTCGTTGACAGCGTCCCTGAATGGAATAAGGGCCTTTCAAGCCTCAGATATAATTTCCCGTCCGGATTTACGCTGCTGCCTTTGTGCATCTGAATATCTTCCATAACGCCTCTTAAGGGCTCGCCCTTATACGGATATATTGCATCCCCTTTTTCTATCTCTTCATAAGTCAGGTCTCTGTGCAACGGAGAAATCCTGCTTATCTCTTGAAAAATTTCTTCTGCACCTGAGTAGTTAAGTTTAACTCCCATATTCTTCGACACCTCTGAGATAATCCTCCAGTCTTCCATCCCTTCCCTGTTTACAGCCTTTCTCAGACGCTGAATCCTTCTTTCCATATTGGTGAATGTTCCGTCTTTCTCTGCCCAGCTCAATGCCGGGAACACAACATCCGCAAGTTTTCCTGTCTCTGTAAGAAAGATATCCTGCACAACAATGAAATCAACATTCTTAAGGGCTGCTGTAACGGCCTTTGAATTCGGAAGATTAAAAACAGGGTTTTCCCCCATTATATACATTGCCTTTAAGGCATTGCTCTTTGCAGAATCTACCATTTCAAATATCGAAAGTCCCGGCTTTTCAGAGATTGGGGACTTCCATGCGTTTTCATATCTTTTCCTGAACTCGGCAAAGGCGAGAGGCCTGTACCCCGGCAAAAGGTCGGGTGCGCAGCCCATATCAAGCAAGCCCTGCTCATTTGCACGTTCACAAAGCAGATAGATTCTTGCATTCATGAGATAATTTATTGCTGAAATCAGCATAAGCTTATAACTGCCTCCGCTGCTCTGCACTATATCTTTGCCAAGCACTATGGCAGGCGTCAAAGATTCTGAAAGCGTATCAGTAAAGCGAATGAAATCTTTTTCAGCAATCCCGCATCTGTTTTCAACTTCTTTAGCAGATGTGTTTATATCCTTTATCTTTGCCTCAAGCACGGGGATTGAGCCTGAGAGTCCTTTTTTATTCTTCAGCGCAGAAACAATGCCCTCAAGCAGGACGGTCTCTGTATAGAATCGCGGGCTGACTGTTAAGGGATTAAATTTTTCAAGGCCTTTAATATGCCCGATTGCAAGTATGTTCCCGCCCTTTCTTGAGCAGGCCCTTATCTGCAGGCCAAGTATCGGATTTATTGTTGTCGGGTCTCCGCCGATTACAAGCACAGAATCAGAGTTTGAAAGGCCTGCTATTATATTTGCAGTTGCGCCCTGTCCGAAGATGTTCTCAATAAACGTCTGAGTTCCTGCATACCCTGTCCTTGCGGCGCTGTCAATATTATTGGTGCCGAGTGCGATTCTCATAAATTTCTGGAAGACATAATTATCTTCATTAGTGCATCTTGGCGAGGCTATCCCTGCTATGGAAGAACCGCCGTATTTATTTTTTATTTCTCCAAGTCTCTTTGCCGTAAGGCTGATCGCCTCTTCCCATGTGGCCTCCCGAAAACCGTTTAAACCGCTTGAACTGTTCAAACTGTCTGTTTTCGGTGCAACTCTGATTAGAGGTTTTGTGAGCCTGTCCTTACTCCCGACAAATTCATAGCCGAATCTTCCCCTTGAACAGAGCATTCCGTTGTTGACAGACGAACCTATCTTTGGGATGACCCTTTTAATGCTGTCGTCCCTCACCTGGGCAACGACCGTACATCCGACGCCGCAATACGGACATATCGTCTCTGTCTTTTCTTTTACCTGCCAGGGCCTGTAGCTGTGCCTGTGAAGCCTTGACATAATGGCCCCGACCGGACATACAGAAACACAGTTGCCGCAATATTCACAGTCGTACTTCCCGCCTGAGAAAGGCTCTACATGAGAGTGCCCTCCCCTGTCTATAACTGCAATAGCTGCCGCGCCCTGGACACCCTCGCACATCCTCACGCACCTTGTGCACATAATGCACCTTTCCATATTCCTGACAATAACCGGGTCTTCGAGGCTCTCGGGCGCCTTTCTCTTTTTCTCTTTATATCTTCCCTTTGCAGGGCCGTACTTTTCCACGAGGTCCTGCAGTTCGCACTCGCCTGCCTTATCGCAGTAAGGGCAATCCAGCGGATGGTTTATAAGCAGGAATTCCAGTATTCCCCTCCTGACGTCAGCTATCTGGGGAGTCTCTGTTCTTACTACCATGCCGTCGGTAACCATCAAGGTGCATGCTGTCTGGAGCCTCGGTATTTTTTCGACTTCAACCAGGCACAATCTGCAGCCGCCATACTTTTCCAGCTGCTCATGGTAACAGAGCGTAGGAATCTTTATGCCCGCAGACCTTGCAGCCTCAAGCACCGTGACAGGCTTTTCAAGCTTAATCTCATTGCCGTTTATGTTAATTGTTATCATCGCTTTATCTTGGATTGTCATTGCGAGTGAAACGAAGCAATCTCGTTGTTTCAGATTGCCACGTCGCTACGCTCCTCGCAATGACATAAAAACATATTCTATTTAAACTTGCATTTAGCATTTTTTATGTGTTCCTCAAATTCAGGCCTGAAATGTTTTATAAAATTTTGCACAACAGATGCTGCTCCATCTCCCAGCGGGCAGAATGTCTTGCCCATTATATTGCCGGAAACAGAGAGCATCAAATCTATGTCTCCTTCTGTCCCTTCTCCGCTCTCTACCCTTCCAAGAATGCTCCTCAACCATCCTGTCCCTTCACGGCATGGAGTGCACTTGCCGCATGATTCATGTTCAAGAAACTTTAATATCCTGTAACATACTTTCACAAGGCACACACTCTCATCCATGACTATCACAGCACCTGAGCCGAGCATACTGCCGTGCTTGGGCATATTAACAAAGTCCATGGGGCAGTCTATCTTGTCAGGAGGAAGAACCGGCGTTGTAGCGCCGCCGGGAATAACTGCCTTGAGTTTCTTGCCGCCCTTTATCCCGCCGCAGTGAGTGTAGATAATATCCCGGAGGATTGTACCCATAGGCAATTCATATACACCTGGTTTTTCAACATGCCCGCTGACGCAATAAAGCTTTGGCCCCGGACAGTCAGTGGTTCCTATCCTTGAATAGGCGTCTCCTCCGATTTCGATAATATAAGGAATATTGGAAAGTGTTTCGACATTATTTACTACTGTAGGTTTTGCAAATACTCCGACATTAACCGGGAACGGAGGCTTAATCCTCGGCTGTCCCTTGTCTCCTTCAAGTGATTCTATTAAAGCAGTTTCCTCTCCGCATATATATGCGCCGGCTCCCTGATGTACAGCAAGATGGAATTTAATCCCCTTGCCTAAAATATTGTCTCCCAGAAAACCATTATCATTTGCCTGCTTGATTGCCCTGTTAAGAATATTTTTTGCCTCGGGATATTCACCCCTGAGGTATATGTATCCGTATTCTGCTCCAAGCGCATAACCGGATATTGCCATGCCCTCAATGAGAAGATGGGGATTTTTTTCAAGTATCGGCCGGTCCTTAAAGGTCCCCGGCTCCCCTTCATCAGCGTTACAGAGAAGATATTTTGGAAATTTGGGGTCTGCAGATGCAAAGGTCCATTTCATCGCAACAGGAAAGCCTGCGCCTCCGCGCCCCCTCAGCCCTGCTTTTTTCACTTCCTCGATAACCTCCTTGGGCTGCCTTTCGAGGGCCTTTGGAAGACTGCTGTACCCCCCGGCTTTCTTATACTCGTTTATATCAGCCGAGTTAGGGTTTTCTATGTTTTTTAATAGTACTTTTTCCATATATCTTAAACTCGTTCAGTTAACCTTTTCTTGTCATTGCGAGCGTAGCGTGGCAATCTCTCTTTTAGATTGCTTCGTCACTATCGTTCCTCGCAATGACATATCTATTTGTATCTCTCCAATATCTTCACTATATTCTCTTCTGTGAGATTTTCATAAAAGTCATCATTCACAAGCATTGCAGGAGCAGTCCCGCACGCTCCTATGCATTCCATTATAACCATCGAAAATCTTCCGTCAGAGGTTGTCCCCCCCGGTTCAAGGCCATGTTTATTTTTCAGGAAATCAACAAGCTTCTCTGCGCCAAGTATCATGCACGAAACATTTGTGCAAAGCTGGACAATATTCCTTCCCATCGGCTTATGTTTATACATTACATAGAATGTGGCAACACCTCTTGCAATTGCCTTTGGAACTCCGAGAATTTCTGAAACAGCCTCATAAGCCTCGGGACTTAAATGCCCGAATTCCCTCTGGGCAATATAAAGAGCAGGCAAAAGCGCAGCCCTTGCATTAGGGTATTTCTGCCTTATCTCATTCAGTTCTTTTATGGCTGCTTCGTTAAACATTTCCTTAAATTTTCCTTGTCGTCATTCCGCACTTGATGCGGAATCCATGGTTTTCTGCAAAGACTGGATTCCCGCCTACGCGGGAATGACAAAAATGGAAGCTTTTCATCTATCACACTCTCCGAGAACTATATCAATAGTCCCTATATTTGCAATAACGTCTGCAATGAGTCCCCCCTCACACAACCTCGGAAGTACCGAGGCATGAATAAAAGAAGGAGCCCTGACTCTCATCCTGTAAGGTTTGCCTGTCCCGTCGCTCACAAAATAAAATCCCAGTTCGCCTTTCGGAACCTCTGTCCCCATATAGACTTCTCCCTCCGGGACTGTCGGGCCTTTAGTTATCAATATAAACTGGTGGATGAGATGCTCCATGTCCTTTAAAACCATGTCTTTAGGCGGAAGTGTAAATTTAGGCGCATCTGCCATCACCGGGCCTGCAGGAAGTTTTTCTATGCATTGTTTTAGTATCCTGTTTGCCTGCCTCATTTCCCCCATCTTCACCAGATACCTGTCGTAACAGTCTCCCTTCCTGCCGATAGGCACATCAAAGTCCACCTTGTCATATGCATCGTACGGAGCATATTTCCTCACATCATAGTCCACTCCGGAACCACGGAGTATTGCTCCTGTAAGACCCCAGTTTATGGCTTCTTCTGCGGAAATAACGCCTATGCCGACTGTTCTGGCCTTCCATATCCTGTTTTCAGTGACAAGGGTTTCATAGTCATCCATCTTTGAAGGGAAATCAAGGACAAATTCATAAAGCCTGTCAAGAAATTCCTGTGAAATATCATTGCGGACTCCGCCCACTCTCGGATAACTTACTGTGAGCCTTGCACCGCATAACATCTCGAAGAGATCCATTATTACTTCCCTTTCCCTGAATGCGTAGAGGAATGGCGTCGTAGCTCCAATATCCAGAACATGGGTACCGAGCCATATAATGTGACTTGATATCCTTCCCATCTCAGCTACCATAGTCCTGATAAACTTTGCCCTCTCAGGCGCTTCAATGCCGAATAACTTTTCAACGGCATTAACATATCCGACATTGTTGTTCATTGAGGCTATGTAATCAAGCCGGTCACTTAAAGGAAGCGCAGAAAAATATGTCCTGTTCTCTCCGAGTTTCTCAATCCCCCTGTGAAGGTATCCTACATAAGGCGTGCATTTGACAACTGTCTCACCGTCGAGGTTAAGCACAAGTCTCAGAACACCATGAGTTGCAGGGTGCTGCGGCCCCATGCTTACAGTTAACTCTTTCGTCTCAAATGTCTTTTCTATATCTTCCATGATTTCACGATTCACGATTCACGATTCACGATACATGATGCATGATTTCTTATATTTTTTATCGCGTATCCTGTATCTTGCATCCTGTATCCTCTTTTTTATTCATGCCACTCAAATTCCCTAAACCTTTTTGCCCTGTCAAGGACATCAAGAAATCCCGGCCATTCCTTGGCAGGTCCTTTAAGAGGATAGTCTTTTCTTAACGGATGCCCTTCCCAGTCCTCCGGCATAAGTATTCTTCTGAAGTCAGGATGTCCCTTAAACACAACCCCATACATGTCATAACACTCCCTTTCATGCCAGTTTGCGCCCACCCATACAGGCATGACTGAATCAATGCTGCTGTCGTTCTCAGGGACTTCTGCTTTTATTCTTATGGCATGACGGTGTTTTATTGAATAAAGATGATATACGACTTCAAACCTGTTGTCTTTTTTCCCGAGGTAATCAACACCGCAAACATCAATAAGATAATCAAAATAAAGCTCAGGCTCATCGTGCAGGTATCTGGATATTTCAAGCATCCTGCCCTTTTTAAGGGTAACAGCAACCTGTCCCCTGAATTCCTTTATGCCAAGGACTTCATCAGGAAACTTTTCTTTAATCTTATCAGCAATTGCTAATGGTTCCATATCTTTTTTAACCCTTAAACTCTTAACCTTTTTACCCTTTGAAACTTTTTATTTATCTCCACCTGCTCCACCTGAAATGCTCTCCTTTTATCTTTTCCTGAAGCTTGATAATCCCGTCGAGCAAGGCCTCTGGCCGCGGAGGGCAGCCGGGAATATAAACATCCACAGGGACAAAACTGTCGCACCCCTGCACTGTGCTGTATGTATTGAATATGCCGCCGCTGCAGGCGCAGCTTCCCATGGATATTACATACCTCGGCTCAGGCATCTGGTCATAGACCCTTCTTACTATCTGGGACATCTTTTTTGTTACTGTCCCTGCAACAATCATAAAATCTGCCTGCCTCGGCGAGCCCCTGAAAATAATTCCCATCCTGTCCAGGTCATAGTGTGACGATCCCGTCGTCATCATTTCAATGGCGCATCAGGCAAGTCCAAATGTGACAGGCCACAAAGATGAACTTCTTCCCCAGTTAATCAGCTTGTCCATTGAGGTAATAATAATATTCGGCGCAAGTATCTTTGTGCCTTCCTCAACCTCAACAAGCGACGGGGAAAAAGTCGTGGTTATCAGTCCCATACAAATGCCTCCTTTTTCCATGCATAAACATATCCAACGAGAAGTATTATTATAAAAATAATCATTTCAATAAAAGCATAAAGCCCGATACTGTCAAATACCACGGCCCACGGATAGAGAAAGACTGCTTCAACGTCAAACACAACAAACAGCATTGCAATGATATAAAACTTTACAGAGAACCTCATGCGCGGTTCCCCTACCGGCGGGTTGCCTGACTCATAAGGCATGAGTTTTTCCGGATACGGCCTGCTTAGTCTGAAGAGTATTCCGATAACGAGGGCACCAATCCCGAAGGCCGTTGCGACCATCAAGAACATAAGAATCGGTAAATAATCTGATGGTAAATAAGTTCCAGGCATAGACGTAATGTTTATACTTTAAAACCTTATTCCTTGTCAAGCAAAAAATATCAATCTGTAACTTTAGGTCTGGGCTCCGCTGGGTAGTTGTTATAAGTTAAAGGCAGGGCAAGGCCGGAAATTATTTCAGCCCTTAGTTTTGTCCAAAAGCTCCAGCAATTCTTTTCTCTCAGGAGAACCCGGCGGCAGCAGGCTCAGCGCCTTATTAAAGTGTTTCCTTGCCTCCTTGAGGTTTCTTTTTCTTTGCAGCCAATAAAATATCAACATCCACTGCATCTTGCTTCCGCTTTAAAAACTGCTTATTCCTTATCAATTCGTCCAGCCCGATAAAATAGACATTTTCTTTGCCATATTTCCCTTTTCTTTTATTTTTCCACACCCGGGCAAAACTGCATCCTTCAATCGAAGTAATAATATCTATTCTAACAGGTTCATATCCAAGCTGTATGATTTTGCCCTCCCTGCTAAAGTCCTCGACAGACAGCTTTAAGGCGCCAAAGCCAAACTCTGTAAGGGCCTTTAATATTCGCCTGGCATTCAAAACAGAGGGTTCTGCAAAGAGGTCTATATCCTTTGTATATCGCGGTACTGCATAAAACGCAATTGCGAATGCCCCGACTATACAATATTTAACCTTGTGTTTATTGAATAGACTTAATAATTCTTCGTAATCCTTTTCTATGTTTTTCATATCTTAAACCAGATTTGAACTTAAAGGCTATTTCTCTCAAAAACTGCATTGTTTCTAATCTTTCTGCCGGAGACATTGCAAGGTAATATTCCATATCAAAACGCCGGGCTGCTTTAAAAGAGCTTGATTTCTTTACCCAGATTTTTTTAATTTCCACGCCTCTATTCATGCTAAAGTATAGCACAAATCTTCATCCTAAAAGGCGAATTTCTACCCTTTAGTTTTGTCCAATAGCTCCAGCAATTCTTTCCTCTCAGGAGAACCCGGCGGCAGCAGGCTCAAAGCCTTATTAAAGTGTTTACTTGCCTCCCTGAGGTTGCCTGTTGCAAGCATGGTTTTGCCCATGCCGGTGTAGGCGGGTGCATAATCAGGAGAAATTTTGGTTATGATTGAATAGTGCCTGTATGCTGCTTCATGGTTCCCACCCTCAAAAAATATCGTTGCAACCGCATTGCGTATATTGTTATTCATAGGTTCTGCTATCACTGCCCTATTAAGGCTCTCAACCCCTCTCCTGTTTTCGCCTAAATGGAAAAAACTTTTTGCCAGCATTATATAATCATCTCCGTTTTGTGGCATTCCTTCCGTTGTCAGATGAAAGTATTCATCCGACCTGTCTTTCATTCCAAGCAGGTTATAGCACTCTGCGATTAAGCCCAATGCCGCCGGAGACCTTGGTGTTATCTTTAAGACGTTTTTATATTCTTCAATCGCCTTATCATATTCTTTTTTGCCTTTGTATATGCTGCCAAGATTGTAATAATAGACCTCCATGGCTGTGTTGCTAATGTTAGCCATCACTGTTTTCTTATCAGCCATTGATAAAAGAATCTTCTCAGCATTATCAAGGTCGTTTTTAAAAAAATAGGCCGTTGCCAGATTAATGTAGGTTTCTGCCTGATTACTTCCCTTATTGATTGCAGCTTCGCATACCTCAATTGCCCTGTCCATTTCTCGCCTCTCCACATGATACGCGCAAAGATTTGTATACGGCCTGATTTTATCCGGAGATTTCTTTACGGCATCTCTCCATAATGTGATAGGGTCTTTATAGATATCATTACGCATATGTGTCAGGGTTCCCAGAAAGACGGTTATACAGACAACAGCAAATACCAATATCTTTTTATGCTTCCCAAACAGGATAATAAGCAACTCGCTGACAAAGAGCGCAAATCCGATAGATGCCGCATAAACCCATCTTTCAGCCATATAATCCTGTAATCTGATTGTCAGGAAAGGAGCTAAATTCAGAAAAAACCAAAGGATGGAAAATGATAAGACCCTGTTTCTTTTTCTTAAAAAAACAGCACCTATTATGAGTCCTGCGATAATTGCTGCAGAAACAATCACCGCCGGGTCAAATGAAACAGACGCCTTTATATCATGGTCAATATTAAACCCAAAGGGGAAGCTCAGCAGTCTGAGGTATTCAACAAAAACCTTTAATTCTGTAAAAATGTGCGCCAACCATGGTCTTCTGTACATCGCAGGACTCGTGATATATCCTGAATAATAAAAAAAGCCTGCTATGACCATTATCCAGAATGGAAGATGGTACTTAATCCTTGCTTTAAAGCTTTTACCCTTATCTGAAATAAAATAGATATCGAACAGGGCTATAAGCAATGGGGTTACAATTGCTGACTCTTTTGTTGAAAGGCCGAGGAGGAAAAAAAGTATGCTTAATGTGTAATATCCTGCATGGAAATTTCTTCCATTAAAGCCCCCCTCACCCTTGCCCTCTCCCGCGAGGGGAGGGGATTGAGGGGAGGGTGAAAGAGAACTATTGATTGGGTGTCTATAAAATGTTGCCCTAAAAAAAGCAAGGATTGATGCAAGAATAAAAAATGCGGACAAAACTGAAGAACGGCTTGATATGTATGTTACGCTTTCTGTGTTTATGGGATGAAGCAGGAAAAGAGATGCCGCAAGTATAGGCACAACTGACTTATCATTGCGTGCGATTACATTTTGTCCCAAAAATACTTCTTCCTCGTCATTCCCGCGGTCCTTAAGCGGGAATCCGTTCTTTTGTTTTTCATTCTGGATTCCCACTTGCGTGGGAATGACAGTCATATATGTTTTATTGTAGACATATTTAGACAAAAGCAGATAAAACAGGAACGCTGTTGAGATATGGATAAAAAGATTGACAAGATGATAACCAAATGTATCAAGTCCGTTTATTACATAATTCAGATAAAATGTAAAAAGAAGGAATGCCCTCCCTGTGATTATTCTTGAATAGCTTTCCGTCATCCAACTTGAAAATAGCTGAAATGATTTAATAACAAGGTTTTCCCTTAAAAATGAAATGTCATCGTAATGAAAAGGGACGCTGAAAGAATTGAAATAGGCAAGCAAACCTATTAACGTGAGGAAAATAAATACTGTTCTTTTATAAATTGTTATTTTTAGCAAAGAGAATTAGCCATTAAAATAAAGGGGGCCGAAGCCCCCTTGCGATAGAAAAGAATAGACTATCCAATCTTTTTAGTTTGGCCAGCCGCTTCCATCAGCAGTTGTTCTAACTCTTGCCTTGGCAGTGCCTGTCTCCTCGGTCATGGGAAAAGTATAGGTAGTTCCTGTAACAGGAGTATAAACAAAATTATCTCCACCTCCAGGTGTAGTCCATTCTGCTGATAGGCCGCCATCCATACATGATGCAAGTTCCTCTGCAGTATCTATCACACCTGTTACGCCGCCATCACAACGTGCCGGGGTTGTACCGTCAATCAGGGCTTTTGCGAATGCGACAGATGCCGCGGAATTCAGTCCGCCAATAACACCTTTTGCATTCGCCTTACGGGCATCTTGCGTTAAATCCTGATACTTTGGTATTGCCACCGCAGCCAATATTCCGAGGATGACGATTATCATCACCAGCTCGATTAGTGTAAAGCCTCCTTTGTTTCTTAACATCCTTTGTTACCTCCTTTCGTTTATTCTGTCATTCCCGCTTGTCGGGAATCTCTCTTAATTTTTTAAAGAAAGATGCCGGACAAGCCGGCATGACAAACATTAAGATAATTTATTTCCGGTCAATGACCTCAGTGACGATATAAGCAATGTCTGTGCCTAAAAAATAAGCCTTTAAAATCAACGTTTTTTACTGTGGGCAGTAACATTTTGGGTAATGTCTTACCCAAAATGTTACCTTTATTTTGTTAGTAAAGACCAATATGTTTTAAGACTTCTGCCAGTTTTGGGTCTTTTTTGGCATATTCCTTTAGCGCCTTCTCTATTTTTTCCTCTCTATCTTCAAGTTCTCGAATCTGCTTTATTGCAGGCGCTAAAGCTGTTCTTCTATCCCAGATAACAAAGCCAACAAGAGCAAACATACCAGCAAGAACAACGTAAAGGAGGTTCATTGTATCGTCCATGCGCTTGATAATATGCTTTTGCCCTTCTTCAACCGCTACAAGTCTTTCTCCAAATGCTGTAAATCTCTTATCCATATCTATCTGCTTTTCAGTTAGGGCATCAATTTTTGATTCTATTCGGGCTAAACCTTTTTCTTCGGCAAAAGTAAGTGGCGAAAGTAGAATGATTATAAATACCACCTGAAAAATCATCCATAATAATTGGTTTCTTCTCAACTTTTTCCTCCTTCCATAAAAAATTTCAGCTTACTATAATCAAGGGTATTATATCACAGATTCGTCTTTCAATTTCTTTATTGTCTCAAGGTATTCGCTCCACAAAATCTCTTTGTTGTATCTGCTGACATTAGCCAATGATTCTTTTTCAAATTCACGAAACCCTTCATGAATGGCGATCTTTTCCAATGGCGTGAATTTGCTGAACCACAGAATATTCTCAACGATTGCAGGATCTAATCCTCTCGGGATTTTATGTTTTCTTATGTGCTTTGCTGTTCTCATAGCACTAATAATAACATAACTAACACAAGCGCATTAAGTAAAGTGTCATTGCGAGGAGTGAAACGACGAAGCAATCTCGCATCTGTAAAGTACGATTGCCACGCTCCCTTCGGTCGCTCGCAATGACAATGTAACGACATTAAATGCGTTTATATTAAATTAAAACACTTCTGCCACTGCTTTTTGCGCAGAATCAGAATCCCACCAGGCATATATTTTAACGGATGGGACAGTCCCGATTCGGAGCCTGCCCCGAACGGCTGTTGAGATTGCTTCGCTCCGCTCGCAATGACAAGTGCGGGGACTCCGCTTCGCTCTGTCCGTTCCGCACTCAGGCGGATTCGCCGAGGAGAAAAATCTGGGACAGTCCCCTATTCCATCAAGTATATAAGGACTCCCAAAGGATATAAATATATCTGCTTTGTCTTCAAGTTCTTTTATGCATTTTAAAAGCCATGGGCTTGGCCCGCCCTTCCATGCCTTTATCCCTGAAAAGACGGCAACAATTGCAGATGTTTTTTCTGGAATAATCAATTTTTGGGTATCTGAACCGTTATGCAAAATTTGCAATTTTAAATCAGGAAATTTTTCTTTTAGTCTTTCTGCCAAAATCCTTCCCTTTTCGGATAGAGATACATCTTCCACCCTCCCCATAAGCCCCTCCCCTCGAGGGAGGGGGATGGGGGAGGGGGCGTTCTCCTCATCACTCAAAATAATCAGGAAAGGTTTTTTAAGCGGCCTTATCTGCCCATCAATCCTGATTGACATCTTTGTGATTTTCTCAGAGAGCCTTCTATTTTTCCCAAAATCAGGAGCAGCAGGAGTTTTTATCTTCTCGGTTGCGAGTCGCAACGACTTTCTGAATAATGTATTTGCTGAAAGCTGACAGCCGTTTGCTGAGAACTTTTGTTGGAGATAAGAAACAACCCTTTCTGTATCTGTTGGATGCAGAAGCAGGTCAACCCCTGCCCTGAGCGCCATCAAAGATGCCTCTTCTTCCACTAACACTTTTGACCTATTTAACCTTCTTAAACTATTTAAACTATTCATATTAAGGGCGTCGGTTATTAATAGGCCTTTGAATCCCATCCTGTCTCTCAGATATCTGACAGCCTTCTCTGATAAAGATACAGGAATCCCCGATGGATCCAGTGCAGGGACTTTAAGATGGCCAAGCATAATCATTTTTACGCCTGCTTTAATAGCTCTACTGAAAGTAACAAGTTCCGTTTTTTCGAGTGATTGTATATCTTTCTTAATAAGCGGCAGTCCTATGTGCGAATCAATCTCTGTTTCACCATGCCCCGGGAAATGTTTACCGCATGCTGCAATCCCATTTGCCTGCAAGGCCTTAATCATCTCTATTCCAAAGAATGACACAGTCTCTGCGTCCTCGCCAAACGCCCTTGTCGAGATTATAGGATTTTTAGGATTGGTGTTTATATCCAGCACAGGGGCAAAGATAGTATTTATCCCTGCATACCCGGCCTCAACCGCAACCGCCTTAAATGTATCTCTAAGGAGTTTTAACGCTGAACGCTGAACGCTGAACGCTGAACGCTTTTTGACCGCTGCTGTAATTGCCATTGCAGGCGGAAATATCGTGCCTCCCTCAAGCTGCTGCCCCAATCCCCGCTCAAGGTCAGAGGCAATAATTAACGGCCTCTCAGCTTCTTTCTGAAGCTCGCTTATACCATGCCTGACTATTTCGAGTTTTCCTCCGAAGATAATGAACCCGGCAATGCCTTTTTTGACAAGCCCGAGGTAATGGGAAAAGTTTCTCTCAATATCTTTGCCGTTCAGCCTTGGGATTATAAATTGATAAAAGTTCATGGGGTATTATAGCAAAGACAATAAAACGAATCAGAGAACAAAATATCTTTTCACCAGTTACAGGAGGGAATAATCTTTTCGCTCATTCTCGGGCTGCGCCCTCCGAGGTATCTTGCCTCTTTATTTTTCTGATTTATGTTAAGGACTATCAGCAAGATAAAACCGCTCAAAGACAATCCCCTCCTGTATATCCCCTCCTGTACGTATTTGATTAATTCCCCATAAAAAATTTAGAATTTATAGATGAGGCTGATTTCCATATCAATACTTTCCATCCTGCTGCTGACATCATGCGCAAAAAAGCCTGTATATCCGGATGCGCCTGTTTCAGGCGAAACAATAACAATAGGCATAAAAACATTGAAAGAAGAGGCCCCTGTTTTTTATTCCCTGCGGCACAAGGGTAAAAGAATCGATTTTTTTGTCGTTAAAATGAAGGGGGAAGTGCAGTCCTATTTTGATGCGTGTGCAAAATGCTATACCGAAAAGCTTGGATACAGGGCCGACAAACAATATGTCATATGCAAGAAATGCGCTATAAGATATTCAATAGAGAGCCTAAAGACAGGGTTTGGCAGCTGCTATCCCATTGCCCTCAGGGGAAAGGCAGAAGGCGACAGATACCTGATTGACAAAAAATCTGTTATAGAAGGGGAAAAACTTTTTTAGGGGCATTAACAGGTGGAAAAAAGATTAAAAACACCATATATACACAACGACATTAATCGCATGTCATTCCCGCAAGCGAAGCGCGTCGGGAATCCTTCTTTTACAGAAAGATTCCGGACAAGCCGGAATGACAAAGACATTATGTATAGTATGCTTTTACTTTTCATTTCCTGTTTTTTACTGCTCACTTCTTCTGCCTGCACTCCGCAGAAAGACAAAACCTACCGCAAAAGCAGGATTCTCATGGACACCTTAATAACAATAAGCGCTGTTTCAGATTCAGACAATAAGGCAGAGACAGCCATTGATAAGGCATTCGCGGAGATAGAAAAAATTGACAATCTCGTAAACTTTTTTTCTGATAAAAGCGAAATTTCGGGGATAAACAAAAATGCAGGTAAAAAGGCTGCGGCAATCTCATATGAAACCTTTGAAGTTCTCGAAAAAGCAATCTATGCATCTAAAAAAACCAACGGGGCATTTGATGTCACCATAGGGCCTGAAATAGCATTATGGGATTTTCACAATAAGGTAAAACCTGAAGACAGGGCAATAAAGCAAAAGCTTCAGCTCGTGAATTATAAAGCCTTAACCCTTTATAAAAATCCCCCATCTGCATACCTCAAAAAAAAGGGGATGTTAATTGACCCCGGAGGAGTGGCTAAGGGATACGCAGCTGACAGGGCAGTTGACGTGATGAAAAAAAACGGGATAAAATCCGGGCTTGTTGCTATTGCAGGAGACATAAAGGCCTTTGGCCTTAAACCTGATAGAAAACCATGGAAAATCGGCATAAGGAACCCACGGCAAAAAAACAAAGACGACGAGATAATGGCTACCGTAGATTTATCTGACATGGCAATATCTACCTCAGGCGACTATGAGCGTTATTTTATTGTTGAAGGCAGGAGATACCACCACATCCTTAATCCAAAGACAGGCTATCCCGCTGATGGATGCCGGAGCGTGAGCGTGATAGCAAGAGAAGGCGCTGTAACAGACCCTTTTTCAACAGGCATATTCATACTCGGCGCTGAGAAAGGCCTTAAGCTTCTTGAAGAGATGGGGATAGATGGAATAATTGTGGACAAAGATGGCAAAATACATACAACATCAGGATTAAGGGGAAAAGTTGAGCTTAAAGGAAATGACAGAGGGAACAACAGCCGCAGATAAACTGCTGCTTATAGCGCTCGTAATCATATCTGCTTCCGGATTCATATTCATTAAAAAGGCCTTCCCTCAGGGGACCGATGTCTTAATAGAGGTCAATGGAAAACAGGAATATAAATTGCCGTTGAATAGCGATACAACTGTCTCAGTGAAAGGCCCGACAGGAGAAACAGTAGTACAGATAAAAGACAAAAGAGTCTGCATAAAAGAATCCTCCTGTCCGAACAAGATATGCATCCATAGCGGATGGATTGACAGAGGGGCGATCATATGCCTCCCGAATAAGGTCATGGTAAGCATCGGCAGCACTGTCGGAATCGACTCGCAACGAGAAGATAAACAGAACAAAACTATAGATGCAATCACAGGATAAATACCGCATAGCGCTGCTCTCTGCATACGCAATTGCAATCCACAGCTTTGAAAGCATGCTCCCTACGCCAATACCGTGGCTCAGGCTGGGGGTTGCAAATATAATCACACTTGCAACGCTCGTCCTTTACGGTTTCAGGGCAGCGATGATGGTAACGCTGATACGCGTGATACTTTCATCAATATTCATAGGCACTTTTCTCGGCCCCGGTTTTATCATGAGTTTCGGCGGCGGCGTAACAAGCACCTTTGCAATGGGGATTGCATTTTCCATATTCCCGCGCCTTTTTGGGCCTGTTGGCCTCAGTCTTATAGGCGCATTGTTTCATAATATAGCTCAGCTTTTTCTTGCATATATCCTGTTCGTTCAGAAAATAGAGCCGATATTGATAGTAAGTCCTATACTAATCCTGCTGGGTACGATTACCGGAATTGTGAATGGTGTTATAGGGAATTTGCTTATTGATAGCATCAGGACAAAAAAAGGCGATGTACACCATTGATTATCCCTCTTCCGTGTCGTATCATATCTTTAGCTAATAGCTGTCAGCTATCAGCCATCAGCTTCTTCAAAAGGAGACACAATGCTAAAGGCAAAAGACATAATGACCACTGATGTAATAACAGTTAAACCTTCCACAACAATAGAAGAGCTGTCACAAAAACTGATGAAACACAATATCAGCGGCCTGCCGGTTGTAAATGATGCCGGGGATTTAATCGGAATAGTCACGGAAAATGACCTTATAAGCCAGAACAAGAGGCTTCATATCCCCACTGTTATGCGGCTCTTTGACGCCTTTATCGTGCTTGAAAGCCCTGGCAAGATAGAAAAAGAGATGAAAAAAATGACTGCAACTACAGTTGATGACATATGCTCAAAAAAGATAATAACCGTTGCTGAAGACACTTCCGCAGAAGAAGTAGCAACCATAATGTCAGAAAAAAAAGTGCACCTTATCCCTGTTGTCCAGGGCAAAAAAATTCTGGGCATAATCGGAAAAATGGATTTAATTAAAGGGATAACAAAGAGCAAGGCATAGATAAATCCGGGCGGCTTATTTTGCCGATAGTCAGTTATAATTATGCATCAATAAAAATGCATCTTTAACAAGCAATATGCAAAACTTAAATAATATAAAAATAGATTGGCTATACCCGCTAAAGAAAAAAATCATTCTGGGAATCCTTGGCATTTTAACATTCTCAGTTATTGCAACCATGATTTTTATTGCCTTAATGCTCAGAAGCAGCCTGCTTAACGACAGCAAATCTAAAACTCAGGAACTGAGCAATGCAATACAATCAAGCCTGGGCAGCCTCATGCTGATGAGGGACCCTGATATGATACAGGGCACTATTGAGAATATAGGGAAAAATAATCACTCGCTGCTAAAGGCATTTATACTTGATAAAACCGGCAGGATTGCGTATTCCTCTGATAAAAGCGAGATAGGAAAAGTGCTGGACAAATATCATGAGCAATCCTGTCATGCCTGTCATCAAAAAATTGATGCAGCGCCTCCTGAAACCACCATAATTATAAATACCAATGGCACAAGGGTGCACAGGAATGTAAGGGTTATTTACAATGAAACGGCCTGTTACGGCTGCCATTTAAAGTCAGACCGCATAAACGGAAAACTTATAATTGACCGCTCATTAAAACAGACATATTCGCTTATCACCTCAATAGGCTTAATAATCTTTGGCTCCGGATTGGTCTGCCTTATCTTCCTCGTTCCTTTTTTGTCAAAGGTCCTGTCAAAAGGCATGGACAAATACATTAATAAGATAGTCCGCCAGAACTCCGAACTCACACTGCTTTATGTAATGATAGAGCGCCTCAGCAAGACAATTGACCTGGAAGAACTGAAGGCCATAGTTTTTGAGATTGTCAAGGATACGCTTGGCGCTGATGAGATGGATATAATCCTTCCCAAACCCAACAAGGAATACAGTATCACTGCCTGGTCAAGGAGCACAGGGAAAATAGTGCGCAGGAAAATTGACACTGACGACCCGCTTCTGTTGATTATCAACGACTGGATGGATGGCAAAATTAAAGATGAAAAAATCTCTGACAACGGGAAACAGATATATATGCCAATCGAAAAAAGCAGTGCACACCTTGCGCTTCTAGTCGTCAGGAAGACAGATGTGTCTTTTGATCCGGTACGGCTTGGGCTTATCGGGATAATGTCAAGCCATATATCCGTAGCGTTTGAAAATGCCAGGCTCTATTATATCGCAATAACCGATGAACTAACGCACCTTTATACGCAAAGGCATTTCAGATACTGTATAGACAAAAAGTTTTTGGACTATGAAAAATATGGCGAGAAGATTACACTCCTGATGATGGATATTGACGACTTCAAGAAGGTAAACGATACCTACGGCCACATGGCTGGCGATTCAGTTATTAAGGAAATTGCAAACCTCATAATGGCTTCTGTAAGAGACAATGACCTTGCCTTCCGCTATGGCGGAGAAGAATTTGCCGTAATTCTTCCGTCAACAGGCATCGAAGGCGGGAAGCATGTGGCGGAGAGGATAAGAGAGAGCATTGCATCCGCTGTCTTTGAAAAAGGCACGCACAATTTAAAGGAGACCATAAGTATCGGGGTTTCAATCTGCCCGGATAATGCTAAATCAGTCAGGGATCTCATATTAACAGCGGACCAGGCGCTTTACAAGGCAAAACAAACAGGCAAGAATAAGGTTGTTGTGAGCGAAGTCGGCCCCTGGTCCTGAGATATGTCTCAATAGTTTGCTATAATGATTACAGACAATAAAATCCGGAGGAATTAATTAATGTCTGAATTATATGATGTGATAATAATTGGCGGCGGGCCTGCCGGCCTTTCCGCTGCACAATATGCGTCAAGGGCAAAGCTCAAGACAATTGTCATTGATAAATCCGCAACTGCCGGGGCACTGGCATACACGCACAAGATAGAAAACTATCCCGGACTTCCAAACCCGGTCTCAGGTAAAGAGCTTCTCGATATATTCAGGAACCAGGCAGTTGGTTTTGGCGCTGAATATGTTGAGACACAGGTCATTGGAGTAAATCTCACCGGTAATGTAAAAGAAGTCTTTACTTTAGATAAGAACTACAGCGGCAAGGCAGTGATAATAGCAACAGGCTCGATGGGAAGAAAACCAACAATCAAGGGTGAGGCGGATTTTCTCGGAAGAGGAGTAAGCTACTGTGCAATATGCGATGCAGCGTTCTATAAAGGGAAAACCGTATGCGTCACAGGTGATTCCGAAGAAACAGTTAAAGAGGCAGAAGTGCTTACAAAATTTGCAGAGATTGTCTACCTTATATCTCCTTCATCAAAACTAAAGGTCGGAGCTGACTACCCTGCATTGCAGGAGAAAAACCTTAAGCTACTTCTCGGACATACAGTCACAGCAATCGAAGGAACCGATGTAGTCGAGAGGATAAAGATGAATGACTCAGACGGAAATGAACTAATCCTTGAACTTTCAGGAGTCTTTGTTTACCTTCATGGAAGCAAACCTATAATAGATTTTCTCGGAGGAACAGTTGAGTTAAGCGAGGAAGAATGCGTCACCACAAACAGGATGATGGAGACGTCAATACCCGGAGTCTTTGCTGCAGGCGATATGACATGCACTGAGGTAAGGCAGGTTGTTGTCGCTGCATCAAACGGCTGCATCGCAGCGCTTTCTGCTGAGAAATACATTTTTCACAGGAAGAAAAGAAAGTACGACTGGGGGAAGTAGGGGTTCTATTTTTTATCTCTTCCCCATCTCTCCAGTAAAAACCTCGCTCCATCCTTATCAAGAGGATTATTTCCTGAACCGCATTGGGGGTCCTGAACGCAGGAAGGGCACCCGCTCTCGCACGGGCATTCTCTCACAATCTCCAATGCCTTGGCAAACCATTCCTCAATTACATCAAAACACCTCTTTGTAAGCCCTATCCCGCCTTCGTATCCGTCATAGATAAATATCGCAGGCTCTTTGAACCGGGGATAGAAGGTATAACTCAGCCCTCCGATATCACCTTTATCGCATAAGGCAAACAAAGGCATGGATGCTATTGTTACATGCTCGAACGCATGAAGTGTTCCTGCGAGGTCATAGTATCCATTTTCTATTGCAACCTGAGTGTCCTCATCTATCTTCATCCAGAGGCCTTCTGTCTCAAATACATATTCAGGCATATCAAGGTCATGCCTTGATATCCTTGTCCTGTTAAAGATATCTTTCCTGTCATATCCAATTACCCTGTTCTTCATCCTGAGCATTCCCCTATAGACTTCCAGACTTCTCGCCTCAGGCGAGTCGCCGAGGAGACCAAGCTTCCGGGCTTCTATCTCTCTTATAACCTCTGTCTCATCCTTTGACCTTGCCTGAGTGTAATACTGGACATCTGCCTCCCTGCATATTGCCTTTCTTTCTTCAAGCAGAAGCTCTGAAATCTTATACTGCCTCCCCCTGTGAAGATATATCGCACCAGGAAATGCTTCCCTGAAAACCCGGGCGCCGCTGAGCCCGCCGATATTTCTTCCTCTTTCATCAACAATGTCAAATGGCTTCCCAATAGCCCGTATCCCGACCTCTCTTTGAGGCATCCGCTTTCTTGAAAACCAGATATCACCTTTCTTGCCCGGATTAAGCATCTCCTCTTTCACAAGCTCATCTATCAGAGGCATGAGTTTATTGACATCATAAACCTTATCATCTGTCTTGAGATATACCTCAGATGATGCACAGGGAAGGTGTTTTTTGATGATATTTCTGTTGCCGGGATCTATGACGCCAGCCTCATGGGATTTTTCAAAAAATGCTTCAGGATGCCGCATAAAATACTGGTCAAGCGCATCCTGCATCGCAATCATAACAATAAGGGACTCCTGCCCCTGCCTTCCGACACGGCCTGCTCTCTGCCATGTACTCGATACAGAACCGGGATATCCAACAAGTATGCAGGCGTCAAGCCCGCCTATATCAACTCCGAGTTCCAATGCGCTCGTAGAAACAACACCAAGGAGTTCACCGCTGAAAAGGCGCTGTTCTATCTCCCTTCTTTCCTTTGGGAGAAATCCTGCCCTGTATGGGCTTATCTTTGCGGTAAATTCCGGAGCCCTGTCAATCGTCCATTTGTATATTAGTTCGGTTATCTTCCTTGCCTTTGTAAACACAATTGTCTTTAAACCTGCCCTCAGGCATTCGATAAACAGATGTACTGCCTCTGTGTAAGGGCTTTCAAATGGATTTATGAACATGAAATGCCTTCCTGCACTTGGAGCTCCGTTCTCAGTGACTTCCCTGAATTGCAGGCCTGTAAGTTCCTCTGCCAGTTCCTTTGGATTAGCAATCGTTGCCGAGCATGTAATGAACTGAGGATCTGCTCCCCAGTAATCGCATATCCTCCTTAATCTTCTTAATACATGCGCGACATTTGAACCGAATACGCCTCTGTACGTATGAATCTCGTCAACAACAACATATTTAAGTTTTTTGAAAAACTCTTCCCACTTTGGATGAAATGGATTCACTGCAAGGTGAAGCATGTCAGGGTTTGTGAATATCACATTCGGAAGCTGCTCTCTTATCTTTGCCCTTCTGTAGGCAGGTGTGTCTCCGTCATAGACCTCTGCAGGGAGTATCGGGGATTTTGTTCTTTTTCTTTTGCCCCCCTCACCCTTGCCCTCTCCTCGCCCCGGCGAGTCGCCTGAGGAGACCGCAAGGGGCGAGGGTAAGGAATAATTACTAATGCCGAGACTGTAAAAAAGCTCATTAAGATTCTTAACCTGGTCCTGTTCAAGACCTTTTAAAGGGAAAACATATAAAGCCTTTGTTTCAGGATTTTCGATTATGGCTTCAATAACAGGGATATTATAGATAAGGCTTTTACCGCTTGCAGTAGGCGTCATGACAACAACATTCTCGCCCTGCCTGATTAAATCTATGGCCTCAACCTGATGACTGTAAAAAAGCTCTACTCCCTGCTTTTCAAGAACATCCCTCAACCTGTCATTCAGGTCAATTTTCCTGTATCCCGGCTCTATAGGATGGATATATTTATGTTCGGCAATCTGATGACTGAACCTTTTGTCTTTTTCAAGGGATTCGATAAGGTCATCAATAGGCATTGATGTTTTCAGACAAAAATATAAGGCCTGATATTGTGTTTAAGCGGATTTATTTTGCCGATCTTCTTTTTAATAAATGAATTGCTCATCATAAGCTTCATTGACGTCATCATATACTTTTCCTTAGCAAATAAATACGTAAGCGGTGCGTTATATTACCATTACGCAGCGGAAATCTGCAAAGATGGATAAACTGCTTTTGGGATAGCTGTGCCTAGTTGCGGCTGGAGATGTATACCGTTGAGATTTTAGAGGCTAAATTATTTCTCTCGGTACAGATTGTCAAGTTCATTATAAACAAGCTGAGAAACATCTTTTATGATCCCTTCAAGACGTGAGAATGTCTTCCCCCTGGTCATAATGCATAAAAGATATGGATGGTCAGGATAATATACTATACCGCAGTCATGCATTTGCTTTATCTCCGCATCGGCTCCCAGACTCCGTTCTCCAAACTTGTGCACCACGCCGACGTTGGAAGGCACCCCCGCAACTATACCATTCCGGTAATCAGCTACCGACAAAAATTTGAGCGCCTTCATTGACATCTCCCTGTTCAAATAAGAAGCATTAAAAAGAATCCTAAAGAAAGAGGCATACTCCTTTACAGACATAAAGTCTTCCTTTTTGCTGTCATAGGGAACAGCGACGCCCAGTTCAGTATATACTCTAATCAATTTGTCCTGCGAAAAATTCTTGAGAAGAAGGAGGTAAGCGTTATTGTCAGAATTAGCAATCATAAAATGTATAAGCTCCTCTGCCGAATAGGATTTCCCCAGTTCAATGGCTTTTGAAGACTTGATATTTTCAAATGTATTGGAGTCCTTATCGGTAAAGGTAAATCTTTGCCTCAATATCTGCGGGTTCGTCTCAGCATCCTTCAGAACAGCCATCATAAGCGGCACCTTAAGAAGACTTGACGGAGAAAAAAGCACCTTTTCATCAACGCCAATCCATGGGCCGTTATTTAGATCCCTGTAATATACAGACACATGGCTGATTCCCCTCTCCTTCTCTTTCTCATCAATAAAATCATGAATCTTGCGCTTCAATGAACGGAGATTTTTTCCTTCCACCGTATCCTGTGCTGTCTCACATTCAAGCAGGGGATTAATAAACTCATACCCGCCCGGACGAATCTCAGGGATAGATGATTGCTCCTGATCTCCCATAGGGATATACCTGTCAATGAGAAACCCACACACGCCCCCCGCCAAAAATGCCGACAAAAGAACAACTTTTGCACGCCATTTCTTCTTGTTATTTTCTTTTTTGTCAGGTTCTTTTTTTTTCTTCACTGGCCCGGTCCACCCACAATTTCTTTATTATACTTTCTACCTGCTACGGTATTCCCAATAAAGTTCATCCTCAATAATCAAAGCAACCTCTTTTTAAGAGGTCTATTATCCCTCTCCGGCTTCCTTCTATGTTGTCTTTGTCTGTCCCTTTATCTCTCTAATTCTCTTTGCAAGCTTTAACCATAAATATATTCCGCTGCATGCAGCTATAAAAGCAATAATATGTCTTGCAAGCAGATATGACACATGATGCGCTTCAACAGCATTCTCCCACTCAAATTTTTTAAAGGCAAGCATTCTCGGGATACTGCTGATGAGGAGTCCGTATATAGAAAATCTGGCGAGCATGGTTACCTTGCTGGATACATCCGTAAAATATTTGACGGTTGCCTCTTCTTTATTATTCCCCGGATTTTTTATTATCACCCTCATAGCGACCCCGCTCGCAAGGAACATTGCGGTTGCGATGTCATGGAAATAATTGTTCACCAGTATAAAGACAGCAAGCCCCTCGCTCATCTCTTAATCGTCTCGCTATTTTCCCCTGCATGCGAACATTTTAATTTTGGGTCTTAACGGTTATCTTGTCCAGTAACCTTTTTACCTCTTCAGGCATCTCTCCATGCATATGTTCTGCAAGATATGAATTCGTAGTAATAAGCTTTGTGACCTTTATCATGAATTCCTGCTTTTCAGGTGACAACCTTTCAAGGTTCTTTAATTTATCCATGTAAAAATTGCGCGAAGCAAGTCCGAGTTCTTTCCTGACTTCGTCTATGGTCATCTCTTTCGGCTTTACTACAGGCTCCACAAGATTGTACTTGCTGTAGTCCCACACCTCAATATAAGGTTTGAGCATTGGGTATATCTCAGAATAAGGCCATGGAGCTATTGCAAGGAAAAAGGCAAGATCAGGATTATAGAACTTTGCCAGTTCAACGGTATCCCTTATCTTCTCTTTTGTATCATCAGGCATCCCGAGCACGAAAGAGGTTTCTGAGACTATGTTGTATTCGTTTATAAGATCAAGCGCCTTCTTGGATTGCTCAACCTTTATGTCCTTTTTGAAAATGTCCAGAGTCTCCTGCGTTGTAGCCTCAACCCCAACATAGATATGGTCTATATTCGCTTTCTTGTACTTCGGCATGATATCTTCATCCCTGATGATGTCATCAACCCTCGTCTCCATGAGGATCTTCGTGCCCACATTTCTCTCAATCAGGAGGTCCAGAATCCTATCCCATCTTTTCCTGTTGAGTGTCGGCGTCTCGTCGGAAATCATCACTACATTGACGCCGTAAGTATCTCTCAGAAACTCCAGTTCACCCACAAAATTTTCAGCGCTCCTGCCCCTCCATTTCCTCTGCCAGAATAACTGTTGAGAACAGAAACTGCACTGCTGACTGCATCCCCTCGAAGAACTCACAATCGCAAGCCTGGAATTTTTCATCGTCCGGTAGGTATATATCGGCCAGTCAACTAAATCCCACGCAAGCGGGAGCGTATCCAGGTCCTTTATGAAGTCTCTCGCCGGCGTTGCAACAATGTTTCCGTTATCTCTGTACGCGATCCCTCTCACCTTTGACAGATCACCGCCCGAAGAGAGAACATTCATCAAATCCACCATCGTCTCTTCGCCTTCGCCGCGTACAATGTAGTCCACAGGCGTGGAATCATCCTTCAGCATTTCTTCATAGCAGAAGGTAGGATGGACATTGCCGATGACCGTAATGATATTAGAATTGATTTCCTTTGCGAGCTTCAGTACCTTCAGGCCATCGACGATTTCAGCAGTAAAAGCAGTGGTTGCGACAACATCAGGGCGTTCGCTCTCGATCCGTTTCCCGATCTCGTCATAGTTGTGCCAATGACTCATGGCGTCGTAATAAATTGGGTCATACCCCGCAGCCCTGAGGCTTCCCGCGATATAAACAAATCCGACGTTCAGCCAGACGCCTGCGCATTCCACAACACCTGTGTGGTAAGGCGGGGTAATGAGCAGTATTTTCTTGATTTTAGCCATACGGTTTAAATAATAACATAAATATAAGCAACTTTTGTACCGGTTTTGTCCATATCTGCGTTACACTTCCTCAGGCAGAAAGCGAAGGTCAGCCATCCCTACCGGAACGTCATTGTAAACTGCCACCATATGCCGAGGCCGAATACAGCAAAGAGTATAATATGTTTTATGACAAGCATCTTCCTCCTGAGTTTTTCCGCATCCTCTCCATAAACACTGCCTATATATGCATATGTGAATGTCCTCCCAATACCTGCCAGCAGGACAATAGCAACACAAACAATTCCAAGGTAAAAAAACTGCTTCTTGAGCCCGAAGAACAAGGCGCCTGTCACCTGCCCTGTCTCTATCCTGTTGACCCAATAAACAGCCAGCACAGTTGCAGCCCAGCAGCCCGCGGCAAAGTCGTGGACAAAACCTATAAAAATAGTGAGCGCCTTTTTCATGCCGCAAATACTAAGGAGTTCATTAGCAAAGCCTCACATTTTGTCATTCCCGCAAGCGGAGCGCGTCGGGAATCCTTCTGAAAACAAAGAAAGATTCCGGACAAGCCGGAATGACAGAGTAAGCGGACATGTCGCTTTACTTTCATTCTCATTAATATATCTTAACTTTTTCAGAAAATAGAAACTACCATTTTCGTTCGAATCAGGATTGGGTTTGCGATTTGGAATCTTGCAGCCATTTCTTATAGGCCATCTTCATCCCCTGCCGCATCGGAAATTCCCGCATCAAAAAGGCAAAATGTCCGGCCGGAAACACATTCAGGGGGATTTCAAACAAGTGCCTGAAAACCCTTTTCAGCGTGAACAGCTCAAAAACTATGGAAAAGAATTTCTCTTCTCTTTGTTCGGGGCTCATCTGCGGATGGCTGAAAAGCGCGTGTGCACCGTCGTAGTATTTCCATTGGCCTTCCTTCAGCAGGAACGGTTTATATTCTTCATACAGTTCGGTCCCCGGAAACGGGACCAAGAGAAAAGGGTGAACCATTATGCCCAACTTATCGGAAAGTTCGACTATTCGATCAAAATCATCCAGAGAATCGGTTCGCTTTCCAAGGATAACCGCGAGAATCGGATCGATACCGCTATCTTTTAATTTCTTTATCGCTTCGACCTTCTTCTTTTCAAAAGCTCCGGCAAATTTTTCTTCGCACCCAAGCCACAGTGAAAGGAGTCCGCTTTCCCTCGCCGCTTTAATTAGTTTGTCTCCCGAAGGCGCTTCCAGTGCTTTGAGATCGCCGAAACCATACCATTTTTTTTCCGATCCTTTCAGCGCTGTGAAAAGATCTATCGCCCGGTTGATATTGCCGCCCCAGATATTTCCGTCCGTATTCCAGAAAAATTTTTCCTTCAGCGCATCGACCTCTTTCACTACTTCATCAATCGGACGGTACCGGTGAGCTTTTCCGTAGAGTCCCCTGAGAGCGCAAAACTTGCAGCCGTAGGAGCAGCCCCGCATGGTGAAAATACCATGAAATTTATAGCCGGGCATACGTATGGGCAGGGGGAGATTCTCCAGCGGCAGAGGCTGCCCGTAGTAAAAGGGTTTTAGTTGGCCTTTCCGCCCATCCTCCAGGACTTCATGCCAGACCGACTCCGCCTCGCCGATTATTACCGCATCGGCATGCTTTTTTGCCTCCTCCGGCATGGCTGATGGGTTAAATCCGCCCAGGACAACTTGCTTGCCTCTCTTCCTTAATGTATCGGCTGTGCTGTAAACCCAGGGGAGAGTAACAATGCGGCTGCCGCAGATACCTACTAAATCCGCCTCGACTTTTTCCACAGAGAACGGACGAAATTTAGGGTCTAAAAGTTCAACTTCTGCCTCGGGCATCACCTTTCTGGTCAGCCCTCCCAAATATTCTAAAATTAAAGGGGCAAGGGGCGGACTACTATAAGGAAGAGGAGGGTCAATAAGACAAATTTTCATCCAGAATCTACTTAAAGACTATCGTATACTGCCAATAAGTTCCAGCAGTGAGTGCTGACATAAGAACGATATGCCATACAAACATCATCTTTTTCCAGATTCGTTCCAGTTTCTCCGGGTCCTTGCCATAGGTATTTCCTATGTATCTAAACCTGAGAGACCTTTCAATCTCAAGAGGCAGCATAACCGCTATACAAACAAGCCCCAGATAAAATAATTCTTTTACTACTCCGAAGAAAAAGAATCTCCAATGAATTACTATGAAAAAGAAAAGAAAAAGGCTGAGATACATCCTCAGCAACTGCCTTATCCTATCTTTTTCGCGCTTTTGGTCAAAAATCTTCTTTACGTCAGTAGGGTAAAAAGTCCTCCCTGACCCGGCAAGAATAATAACTGCGATACAGAACAGTCCGAGGTAAAAAAGCACTTTGTTTAGTTCGTCGAGCGAGGACTGCAGCTCTGTATTTTCAAGAGACTGCCGATTGAACCAGTAGACTGCCAGCACGGTCATTGCCCAGCATCGTGTAGCGAAATTGTGCCCATGCCCGATAAGGGTTCTTAATATTTTTTTCATTTCTTTAGAAGTGTGTTACCCTGAAACCGCGGTGGAACATTCCCGGAACAAGAGGTATGCCCCATATAGCAATTATCATCACCGGCAAAGCTAATAAAGAATACCACGCAAGTTTTTTGCCGCGCCAACCAAAAGTCAGACGCATATGCAGCCAGATCGCATAGACAATCCATGAGATTAACGACTGGACCTCTAATGGGTCCCAACCCCAATAACTACCGTGGACCTGGTTTGTCCAGAGAGCGCCGGAAGTAATCATCAAGGTCAGCATCACAAACCCGATACCAATAAAAAGATAATTCGAATTGTCCAGTTTATTCAGATCCGACAGCCGGTCATAAAAAGCGTCACCGGTATGTCTTGTCTTTAATAAGTAAAGCAGTCCAATTGCTCCGGCAACCAGGACAGATCCATATGCAAGCGATGAAGCAATTACATGTATCCAGAACCACGGAGTATCAAATGATGCAGGAGTCATCCCGATTTCTTTTTTGGAAATAGCTGCCCATATTTGCAGAAAAACTGTAACAGGCATAATCAGGATTCCTGCAGGGCTAACAAATCTGGCGAACAAAACAACCAAAAGAAAAACAAGCACACCGGCCCAGGCAGCATCGTTGATTATTTGAAAAGTAGAGAAGGAAAGATATGCCGGTTGCGTCCAATAGAAAGATATACAAATTGTATGGGAAAGAAAACCCAACCCGGCAAAAAATACTCCCCGGCGAATAAAGTACTCTTTTTTATTAATAAAGCTTAAAACATAAAAAAGAGTACTTACGCCGTAAAAAACTACTGCAAACCCGAAAAAAGTAAGTATTATTTCCAATTATTCTTTATTGTCCAGCAGCTTTGCCACTTTATCCACTTTAGCAGGAGTAGAAATAGGCTTATCTGGTTTGATAGTGGATTCCATATCCTTTATGTATGGCTTCATGTTCTCCTGCAAATTATAAGGAGAGAAAAAGGGCCCGCTATGGTAGTTCTTTTCCCGGAAAGGCGCCATATAGAACAGGAATAAAAACACAAGGAGTAAAGCAAATGGAGAATACAAGGCAAGCCTTCTTCCCTGCCAATGGAAAAACCAACGCGAAGCTAACGCGAAGGCATAAATAGACCAGAAGCCCCAAACGATTCCCGCCAGTGTGAGTGTTTTCTTCACCATGCCGAATTTCATGAAGGACCAAAGACTGCCAAAACAAACCATTGTCGAGGCAAAAATGAAAGCAACCAGGACAAAACGATAATTCAAACGGTCTAAAACCTCCAGGTCCGGCAGCTGGTCATAAGGGTAACCGGTTTTCCCCTTTGCTTCTTTAAGTAAATAAAGCACTCCCATGGCAGCTGCAAGCAAAGCAAATCCGAAATTGAACCCTGCGCCTGTAACATGGCCCCAGAGCTGCCAGCCTTTGTATACCGGTGACGGCCCCAATGGATGACATGGCATTAAACCTCCCACCACCATCAAACCAAAACTGATAGGCATAATCAGGAGTCCGGCAGGTTTTATCGCCTTTTTAGCCAGTGAAGCAGCAAGGAAGACAAACATTCCCATCACAACGGTGCCGCCGATTACTTTGTAAAACGAACAGATATGGGTGTACTTGTGTGTAATCGCGGGGTAGAAAGTGCCAAGTGCGTGGACAATAAAGCCTATCCATACAAAATTCATTCCTAAGTCGGCAAATTTCTCCTTTTTCTTAATAAAAGCCAGGATGTAAAAAAGAGCAGCTAATCCATAAAGAGCCGTAGCTGTCCAGTAAACACGCACATCCGGATTCATATTTATTTCCATTTTTTCCTCCTCCTTAAAAATATCTGTGATATTATCATATGCCTAAGGTGTTGTCAAGTTTTTTGCAGCGTTTTTTTGTAGCATTTTGAGGCCCCTGAGACCAGTGAAATTTCAGTCATTTCAAACACCTCAAACCACCCATCTGAGCATCTTCACCCACTTTTTCCATCGTTCCGACAGGGTCGGCGATTAAAACCCATTGTTTTTGATTAATTTTACCTTCTATCAGCCCGTCTTACTGCTAAATAAAAAGCAAGGGTCGTGCCAACAAAACAGGGGTTTGTTATATGCCGGGATTGGTTGTGGCGTTATAGTGTTTCCGGCAAGACAGATACAGACCACGGGGCCCGCATCTCCACGGCGCCGCTTGAACAGAAAAGCGTATCGGCGGTGTTAAACCTGAGTTTCACCCGTGTGTCCTGTTTTTCGCTTACTGTTACATCCCCAAGCATAAGATGCGTAATCTGCGAGCCTCTCCACGTCCCTCCCTTGTCGTCATAGGCGGCAAAGTTTATCTGCACCTGCGAATTCTGGTCCGTCCCGTCACCGGCTATTGGGACAACCCGGTCAGTAAATGCTGCGCCTCCGCATGGGTTATCGCCCGCATTTGCGACGCTAAGTTTAATCCCATTCGTCACTGTCATTCTTATCCTCTTATACGTGCCAGCCGGTATCTGCGCCTGCCTGATAACCGCATTCATGCCCTTTGCAAGGTCTATCTCCAAGCCTGCAGCGTTCAAAAAAAAGACCTGAGGGTTTGTGTCCGATGCGCCGGTCATAAGCTCTATCTTGTAGACAGTTAGTTTGACGCTCGACGGGCTTGTTGCGCTCATGTATACTTTTGCCAGAATGCCCACTGCTGCGGCAACCACCAAAAGCAGGATAAAGAGTTTTATCTTCGCTGTCTTCTCCATCATTTTACTTTCCTTACCGATGCACGGTCAAAGTGCCTGAAGAAAGGATGCCTTTCATCCTCTTCCTTTTTCCTTACCTCATAAGTTTCGTTCCTTACTTCTTCCGGCGTAATAATCCATACCCCGGCAAGTTCGGAGTCCGGACCCCGTTTTTCCCTTTCCGCAAGATAAAATTCCTTAAACAAAGGCCCTGCGTGAACATACCTGTAAGGTTTTCCTTTAATCTGAAAGGTCGTTCCGCGCCTATCCCGTACAGTCAATTCCACGCTCTTATTAAACCATATGCTTCTAACTAAATTTACATTGGTTTGAGAACCTTCAAATTCCTCGCCAAAGGCTAAATTCCCGTTGTCAAGCACGGTCAGGCTGTCTTTGAAGGCAGTACATGGATTGCCTTCCTCATCGGCAGTGGCGAGAACCTTGATGGATTCGGAATCGTTAATTAAAGCAATTATTTCTTTTGTCAATTTAGACATTAATTACCCCCTTCCACTCCTTCTCTTGCTGCAGTGTGAAGCCTGTCCATATCCCCTGTGGGATGACACCTGTAATTGTTAAAATCAACGCTCAGGTTATATTTCCTGTGGAGGTCGCTGATGCCCTTCATCAGCCTAACGTAATATTCCAGAGGCGCAGGTTTTTGCTTCTGCGCATAAAACACAGTGCCCTTCTCAAGGCGATGGATGATGGCGATCGGCCCGACCCCGTGCCTTGCAAAAAAATCTGCGCCTTCCAATGTGGACTCCAATGCCTCGTCAATGGTCTTAAAGCCATACGGCTTCATCAGTTCAACTCCACCCACAAATTGGGTGCATACATATCCCCTGCCGAATATCTCCACTGCGGACAGGGCGCTGTCTATCCAGTACTGCCTGCCGAAATACTTTGCTTTTCCGGGGCATATCCACTCAAAAAGTTTTTCGTCCCATACCTCTATGTGGGGCTGATACGTGGTGGCGCCGGCCTCCTTAAGCCTGAGTAGTTGTTCTCTGGAAAAAGCGCTGGCAACCATTTTCGCATAGACCTTTTCCGTCCCAAAGGATTTTCGCAGCGTCGTCAACACCTTAACATACTCATCAACTTCATTGTCATAGGGCGAATTTCCGCTCAGGTTGGAGCCGGCGAGCAATACGATATTCATCCACTTCCCCTTTTCTTTCAACGCCTCGTTCATCGTTTCATAGAGGTCGTCCAAACCCTCCTGCGTATAGCCGGGCTTCCTGCGAAACACACGCGTGGGAAAACTGCAATATTTGCAGGGCTTTTGTTCCGCCCAGAAATCGCAGCGATTATAGAGATAGACGAACAAGAGGCCGGGCAGCCTGGCGCTTACCACTTTCACCATAGGCGTTCCCCGGCTGGTCTTCTTGCCGAAATATTCAGGATAAGGCACAAAAAATACTTCTTCTACCGGCTCGTCGCCGTCTAAAAGCCATAATTTTCCGTCAACTGCATCAATGCTATAAGTGTTGCCGCTTCTTGTATACCCCTGGGGAAATTGCAGGTACATGGGCTCCATGCCAAGGACCCAGCTTCCATCCCTGAATAACGCCCCGCCTAGCACTGGCCTGGGAGTTTCCTGTCCAAGGTCAGCCGAGGCGTCATACAGACAACCTTCCTCTTTCGCCCTTTCCAGTGCCCTCTCGGTCAGGGCGACCCCGCGCAGTTCCGCGTCAAGCTTACGAATTAACAAACGCGGGAAATCAGGATATTTCGCCGCTACTTCCTCAAAACCCAATTCGTGATTATCTTCATTCATCTTACTTTTATCCTCTATCGACAGGAATGTAGGGGCGAACCTGTGTGTTCGCCCTCTTAAAAATAATGAGAAAAATGGAGGGCAGACACGCAGGTCTGCCCCTACAAAAATCGCATCCTGTCAATACATTCATTATATCCATTATTTTAAATTATAATCAAGCCGGGCCAAATCCACGTCCGGACGGCCCGAAGAGCAGCGGTAATTGTTAAAGTCCATGCTCAAATTATACCTTTTTTGAATATCACGGACGCCCTTTGCCAGCCTCACATGATACTCCAAGGGCGCCGGTTTTTGTTTTTGTGCATAAAATATACTGCCTCCCACAACCCATAGAATAAAAAAGCTTGAGGCCACTCCGTGGCGGGCGAAAAATTCAACGCCCTCCAGCGTAGACTTCAGTCCTTCATCTATTGTTTTAAATCCATTCGGCTGTATCAGTTCAACTCCCCCTACGAATTGGGTGCATACGTTACCCCTGCCGAATATTTCCACCGCAGACAGGGCGCTGTCTATCCAGTACTGGCGGCCATAATACTTTGCCTTTCCGGGGCATATCCATTCAAAGAGCTTTTCATCCCATACCTCGATGTGCGGTTCATAAGTGACGGCCCCTGCTTCCTTGAGCCTGAGCAGTTGTTCCATCGGGAAAGCGTTTGCAACCACTCTTGCGTAGACCTTTTCCGTCCCGAAGGTCCTCTGAAGCGTCCTCAATGCCTTAACGTACTCGTCCGCAGTATTTCCATAGGGCGAATTCCCCCGCGGGTCCGAGCCGCCGCTTAAGAAAAGGGTCATCCACCGGCCTTGTTCTTTCAACGCCTCCTCTATTGTCTCACGCAGGTCCTCCAGGCTTTCCGGCGTAAAGGCAGGTCCCTCCTCCTGCTTGACAAAACTGCAATATCTGCAGGGAGTTTTTTCTTCCCAGAAATGGCAGTAATTATAAAGACGGACGAACAGACAGCAGGGAAACCTCGGTGTCGCCACTTTCAGCATCGGCGTCCCCCGGCTGGTCTTCTTGCCAAAGTAATCGGGAACAGGCACAAAAAAGACCTCCTCAACGTGCTCCTTGCCGTCTAAAAGCCATAACCTCCCGTCAACAGCATCAAGGGTATAAGGGCTGCCTCTTCTTATGAATTTTTCAGGGAATTGCAGATACATGTCCTCCAGTCCCAGCACCACTGTCCCGTCCCTGAACAATGCCCCGCCGAGAACGAGCCTTGGAGTCTTGAGGCCAAAGTCAGCGGAGACGTCATACAGGGCGCCTTCCTCTTTCGCCCTTTCCAATGCCCTCTCAGTTAGGGTAACACCGCGCAGCGCCGTATCTATTTTGCGCATTATTATGCCGGGGAAATCCGGATGTTCTCCGGCCACTTCCTTAAAACCCAACTCGTGATTATTTTCACTCATCTTTCTTCCTTCTCTCTGCCCTTTGCCATTTTCAGGACAACGCTCAGCGTTAGCCCCCCGAGCCCGAGCCAGAAACTGCTAAAAATCATCGCTGCGCCCGGACGATAAATTACCTTCATGCTTGTCCAGTAACGCACCTCTTCCATGGAGAGGGAAAAATCTCCTGCCTTAACCGTCTTCCCTAATGCCGCCCTGCCTTTAAAGGGTTCTTTTTCTTCCCGGCCTTCAGTGTCCTCCCCGTGGGCAATGGGCCGGGCCTGAAAAAAAACCTCGCCAGCCCTCTTTTTTACCTTGTCGGGATAATATGTCACCTGCAAACTAAAAAGCGTGGGGAACTGCGGGTCCTGAGGAAAATTGAAACTCCCGGGAGCAGCAGCGCTTCCACTCCGATAAAGATAAGTTCCATCTTTCTGCTCAATACTCTGCAGCGGCGCATAGGCGCCATATAGCACCTTCCCCAGACTGTCCCGTAACACAAATAATGGAGAATAGCCCTCTTTATCACGGTAAAATTCAAACCCTTTATACTTCAAGGGATGGTTCACATAAATAAAATTCTTTCTTCCCCGTTGAACGCCCTTACCGACAGCAATCTCATAGGCTGCCCCCCAATCTCTCCCCTCCGTAAAATGTGAAGGGCGCAGCTTATGAAGATAAATTTCGCCCAAATCCTCAAGTTTCGGGACCTTAAAAAAACGGCCCTTTCTTACCCAGTCGTAACTCGCCCGCTTGGCACAACTCAGGGTCTCCCCTTCGGTAAGACGGATTGCTCCTTCAAAAAAAAAGAGTTGGTCGTAAACTACACCGGTGAAGAGCAAGACAAGGCTTAAATGAAAAATCGTTGTCCCGATTAGAGACAGGCGGAGAATCCTTATCCGCTTGAATATGCAAAAAATAATATTAACTATTAAAAGTACCAATAAAAAATTAAACCATAAGGAAGAAAAAACAGCCTCCCTGCCTAATGCCGCGGGTAAGATTGCCCCGACAATACAGGAAAGGAGGATTAAGACCAGCAAGACCAAGGCGACTCTTGTGGACCAAAAAAGACTGAATATCTTATTTGCCATAACTTTTTAATTTACAAAAAAATGAGATAAAAATCAAACCCCTTTTTCTTCCTTGTCAAACCAAAATAGAAATGTCCGGTTTTTACCAAGATAGAAATGTCCTGTCTTGCTTAATATTGCACAACGCAGTTGTCATCCCGGCTCGTCCGGAATCCCGCAAGAACACAAAACGGAAAAGTTGCATCTTACAAATAGCATTACTTTATGCCAAGTAACATTTATGCTAATTAGTGCAGCAGATGCAATGCAAATTTACAGTACAACTGGAAATTTGCATTATTAGTGACTTTTACCTGCTGCATAGTGATCACTGATCACTGACAGGATAGCTTATTACCGTCCTCCACGCCATAGGCGACCAATCTCCCGTCAGCGGGAAACACTGTATCGAACACCATCTCGTACGCGGGATGCTGGCGGAGCACCTTGCGTTTGTATCTGCGACAACGATAAACCGCTCCATGTTTTTCTTATCGGTGACTAAGCAGCCACTCCGCCGCCGAACAGGCCATAATATTTTTCGGCAGCTCGGCCTTACCGATGTGTTCAAGGCTGATTAGAACAAGGGCTGCGCCGGGATGTTCCCTCGCTGATTCAGTAAGAGCACGCACCTCACGCTGCAGAACAGCCGGAGCACTTAAGTCAGCGCAGACTTGTATAAGCTCCTTAGCTTTGTTCGGGTATCTGGCCAGAAAATCAACTTCGAAGCCGTTTTTGTCGCGGACATAGGCAATCTCGGCCCCACGCCGCTCAAGTTCCAGCAGCACACAGGTCTCGAGTGCGTGTCCCATATTTGCCCGGCCCGAACGATCGAATAAAGGTATCAAACCCGGGTCAATGGGATATACCTTGCGGGGGTTTACCATGCGTCGCCGTTCAGATGTCGTATCAAGTAATACAGTGCGAATCAGAAATGCGTCCTCAAGATACGACAGGTATGCATGAAGAGTATCTTTTGCCACAGGAATGCCCTGTGACTTTAAATCTCCGGAGAATTTGTTCACGCTGAAGTGACCGGCGGCATTCCCGAGGAGATGGCGGACCATCCAGCGCAATGCAGTGGGATGCGACACAGCGTGGCGCTCAACCACATCACGCAGTATCGCTGTATCAACATACCCTCGTAACAGGTCGAAACGGTCTCGCGAGGCAACACCAACAGCCTCAGGGAAACCACCACCGGTCAGGTAATCCCTCAGGTCTTTTTCTATTGATGAACGACCGGCCTTGGGCAGATGATCAAAGCCCTGTATTGGTTCGCGTCCGACATGCCGCAGATACTCACGGAAACTGAACGGATGCACAAGCGCCTCCATCGCCCTGCCACGCATGCTGGTAGCCACCTCTCGTGAAAGAAGACGCGCTGAAGAGCCGGAGAGTAAAAGCTCAACATTTTCCGTGTCCAACAGCCTGCGTGTAAAGGATTCCCACCCGCTGATAACCTGTATCTCATCCAGCAGAAAAACAGTCCGGCGCTTATCTCGCCACTCTGGATGCAAGCGATAGTACTCATCAGCCAAAATATGCAGATCAGAAGCGGTCATGTCCGACAACCGTTCATCCTCAAAGCTGAAAAAGAGAAGTCCCTCCCGGGCAGTCCCCTCCTTCAGCCGGTCCGCCATCACCTGCCAGAGAAACGTTGTTTTACCGGTTCGTCGCATGCCGATAACCGCCACTGCCTTGTTTTTCACTTTTGGCAGCCGTACATCTCGCCGCGTATACTTTGGCATCGGCGCTGAGAGGGAATCAACAATTTTCTGTCTGACAAGGCCGCGCAGTTGTCCGTTCATAAAGTACAATATAACACTTAATTGTCCTTTAATCAAGGATAATTTAAAAGCGTCTATCCTAAAATAAAAATGGCTCCTCTGTCATCTACAAAAAAATGATTTAACAGATGTCTTCAAAAGCCTCTCGCACTAAAAAAAAGCCCCGGCCTTGCGGGCGGGCTTTCGCCCGCCCCCCTATTTACCCTATTTACCCTATTTACCCTATTTACCCTATTTACCCTATTTACCCTATTTACCCTTTTTACCCTATTTACCCTTTTCCACCTTTTTAAACTTCCCCTTTTGTTTATTCTACCTTCTCCACCTTCCACCATAATTCTCTTCCAACCCGCGCTCCATAAGCGGCTGTTTTACTGTCAGCGCTCCAGACCGGCGGCCAGGCTTCATCACTAACAGGCCCTTTTTTAATCACTTTGCCTGTCTCCGCATCGGCAATTACAATGAAGCGTTTGGCTTTCTCCATAGTCCCTGTTCTTGCCCGGTAGGCAATGCGCCTACCGTCCGGACTGAAGACTGGCGTAACCACCATATCATAAACAGGACTCTCCTTTACCGCAGCAGGTTTGCCAACCGGAGAGACAACCATGACCCACTTGCCATCCTTCATCCCTCGCTCTTGATGTCCGCCACCAGAATCCTTCATCGCCGGATAGGCAATCTTTGCGCCATCAGGACTAAAGACCGGGGCATCTCCGACACCATTGTAATTCGCGCCTTCCCTGCCCCCGGCTACGCTGCGCCACTTGTCTTCCTTCAGTACCAGGCAAGCGACCATCGAGTCAAGACTGAAAACAGGCTGTCTTATCCCGTCATAAGGACCGTATTCTCGGTTGCGAGTCGTACCGACTTTTCCCCTTACCGGAGATTCCCATGGACTTATGACTAAAAAATGTTTTCCCTCTTTGTTTGCGATATAGATAATCTTTTTCCCGTCCGGGCTTAAAACAAACCGTCCTGCCGAGGCGTAAGAAAGCTCTATTTTTCTTTCTTCATTCAAGACAAAATTCAGCAGGACAAGAAAGGTTTTGCCTTCTTTTTTTACTTCATAGATAGCCCGCGAAGAATCGGAACTGAAAGAAACCTTTCCCACCGTATCACAGCCGGCACAAGGCAGTTCCTTAATTATCTTCTTAGCAGCCAAATCAAGGAAAAAGACAGTTCTCTTCTTATTCCCAATTCTACGCTTATCATCGCCGAGTTCGTAAACAAGCAAACGGCTGTCAGGGCTGAAAGAGGCCCGCCGATAGGTATCGGGATAAATCCGGCTGCGATAAACCTCTTTCACCCCGTCTGAGACAACTATAAACCATTTCTTTTCCTTTAAGCCCCCCACTTCACAGGCAACAAAACGTCCGTCCGGGCTGAAAGCGTCCGGGGCAACTTCTTCATAATATAAATCTCTCAGTTCTTTATTATCTACTACCAGATGCTTTTTTCCCCCTTTTCTTCCGCCGAAGGCAAATCTACGGCCATCAGGACTTTTAGCCAAGAAGGAAATGCCATCATAGGCAGGGCCTATATTTTCACCGCCTGTTGTCGCAACTACAACAAAATCTCTATCTTTTTTCCTTGCTGCATAGAAAACCTGCCGACCGTCGGCGCTGAATGTAACGAGGCCCCACTTGTCATAATCTTCCGGAATAACAGCTAATCTAATTTCCTTTAAATTTATCTCTTCAGGTTTTGCCGCTTTGGGTTTTATCGCTACAGGCTTTGCCTTTTCAGTGGCCTTTTTAGGGGGGGATTTTCTTTCACATCCGGGAAGGACAAGAAGCAGCAACAGGAGGAGGGAAACAAGAGGAGACATTTTACCGGCAATATTTATCCTTGTTTTCCCGTCCATAATTTCACCTAATAAACATTGATGATTTCGTAAGAAGTCCGAAAACTGTCATTTGGAACGAGTTAGGCGAGATTGACGTTGGTTTAACCATTTTTTAAAAGATGCCTGACTCTCCCCTGACGGTTTGCCAGCCAATAACCCCTCAACGCTTATGTCTTCGTCGATATTCTCCCAATGAATACCATGACCCCTGCCAATCAATCTCCACTTACTTCGTTCCTCTGGAGTAGCATATACCAAACGAGGAAACCATTCCAGAGGAACTGAAATTGTTCTTCCATCACTGAGGTCTACATTTAGGGTATCTTTTGTTACTTTTACGTTTTCTGCTTTTGGCGCTCCTATTTCAACGGCCGAAGTATTCATTCCATGCCCCCAATAATTTAGAATGATTCTCATTAATAACTTTGTGGATTCTACTAATTTCTATTCTGCTAAATCCTCCACTACTTTGCAGCCTGACAGGGTCAAGCCAGAATTTGGCAATTTTGTCATCACGCTCAACATGGATATGCTGAGGTTCGTCCCTATCACCTGCATAAAAGAAAAACCGATACGGCCCAACCCTTAAAACTGTTGGCATTTATCCTCATTATATCATATATTTATTAATACAAACGCAATAAGTAAGGTGTCATTGCGAGGAGTGAGATTCCTCCCGGCCATGCGGGCCGCACTCTCTTTTAGCGTTGCAGGCATTGTTGATTATACCACAAAATCAGGGCGGAAAAACCAACAGGAACTTTTAAGGGGTGGTTTGTCCAATATGGGATGTGGAGGCTGTCTAAAAACTCATAAAACAGTGTGTTATGTCATACTGAACTTGTTTCAGCATCTAATGAAATCAATGCGTTATGAGACCCTGAAATAAATTCAGGGTGACAAATTAATAGTTTTTAGGCAGGCTCTGTGTCCCTATTTAAAATTCTCAAACAGCCAAAAAGGACTTTTTCAAGGCTCTCAAATTATATGAAAAACAAAAGATTAAAGACTTGCCAAAGTAATCTTTTCCTTGAGTTTCTGCGGGACATGCTTAAGGCCAAGCAAACCGTCAATTGATAAATCCTCATCTATCAACGGCCAGTGTATGCCGTAGCCTGATGGAGAAATCTCATGCTTTTCTCTCTCGAAGTCCGGGGCATTAGCCAGCTTCCCTGAGATATCCTGGAGTTTGAATTGATATTCCTTACCGTCAACATGCAAAGTTAATATGTCCCCCTTGAATGCCAGTTTTTCAACGTTATGAAATTTGTTCATTGTTTGACCTCCTTCTGAACCCTATTCCATTCGCTTTCTATAAATTCAAAATACTCAAAAATAATCTTCTTAACCTCCCGCCTGTCCTTGTTGTTCATATTATATGCATACGCCTCTTCAAGAGCAAAGTTCTCTAAATCAAGCCAATACTTACACTCACTATCTCCCTTCCTGCAATGAATGTGGATTGGCTCATTTCTTTCATTAGCGTAAAAGAAAAACCTCCATCCCGTTATAAACAAAATTGTCGGCATAATAAATTCTCCATAAATCCTCTATCTGTAAAGTTAGTATAGCATATAGAACTGTTGGGTGGATGGCAAGAAAGCTTATTGTCGCTATTACCGGAGGTCTCCGACTCTGCGATAGCGATTATTTCGTGCCCCTCATGACGCAGGACTTCTGCAAGCCCATAGCTTACGCTTTCATCAAGAACGATCTTCATGCCACTGCAAGTTTTTCAGTCGCAAGAAACGAAGCATATTCGAGACACGCCTTGATGTCATCAGGCGTCAACCGCGGGAAATTCTTCAAAATAGTTTCGTAATTTTCACCTGCGGCAAGATGGCTGAGAATGATATGAACGGGGATACGGGTCCCTTTTACACATGGCTCGCCCCCGCAGATGTTCGGATCGGATACAATACGAGGATTCATTCATTTGCTCCTTTCAATCCAATGTTGGATAATTATTAATAAGCCCAACGCATTTCATTATATCATGTTTTGCAGTCTGGTTTTAGGGTCCGTATAATAGTCCCATCTTGAGTCTCTTAATATTCTGCCACATTCCAGACAAACAAAAAAAGCCCCATCCCTGTATTTACCACCCCTTAACTCCCCTCCTTGGTTTCCGCCCCAGCGGATTCGCCGAGGAGAAAAGGAGGGGCAAAGGTGGTTTGTCGGAGGGGAGCTATTACATAAAAAAACAGGGCGGGGATAACCCCCGCCCTGCCCTGTTTCCAAATAACGCCCCCGTCCGCTGGACACCCCCTCTTAAGATAAGAGGGGGTTAGGGGGAGTTATGATTAATTAATACGTGCCGCCCGGAAGATAGGGGCCGGGCTCGCCACTACGACACCCACCCATAGTGCATTGCGCTGTTGCCCAGTCTGAGTTGTTGCCGGTGTTGCGATAGAAACTATATGGTCTTGCGCCGCTGGTCCATGTAGTTCCGCCGGTGCCGATTGTGTCGGAACCGTGGATATTTTCAGCCCGCGCCGGCCGGGTGGGCAGTACGCCGGCGCTGGTAGTCATACCGTGACAGACAGTGCAGCCGTAATACGTCCAAGAGGAAATATCGTGGTAGCTACCCGACGTCCATTCAGCCAAGGGGTTGTCTGCATTTAACGCGCTAAAACCAAGGCTGGGCATGTGTGTGTAGCCTGCCCCGGCTGTCACCCCCCCGTTAGCCCCCCAGTAAACCGACTGTTTATGACAGACGACACAGAGCGCCGTAGCAGTATCCGCAACCGCAGTATAAGCCGCACGTAGGGTTACGGCATTGCCGTGGGCAGTTGAGCTTGCATTAGCGCCGCCTATTGTGCGGGAGGCTAAGGAGCTGTCATGGCAATCCCAGCAGGTCATGAGATATCCATACGTCGTGTTATTTGCACCCCCGCCCCTTGCCGCGGGGTTCCAGGGTGCATTCATGGTATCGGTATCGGCATACCAGTTGTTTTGCTTGCCGCTTACAGGATGATAAGAGGCATTTCCTGTATTAAATTGGACAGATATATCAAGCACTGTTCCGGCTGAGGTCCCAAATGGCTGCGTTGCCGTCCCACCGGATACCCTCGCTGATGGAGATAGTGCGCCAGCGTTTGCACCTCCATCATGGCACTTCAGGCAGAGATTGACCTGGACTGCCTGAGCAAATGGCTCAAGGGTATTGGTTCCCGTGTTTCTGGCAAAGGTGGCAGCGGTTGCGTCTGTACCGGCATCCGTATTATAAGCGCCTGGCGTTAACCCATTCCATGTCACGTTACGGATAGTCACGCCTGTATCAGGGTCTCTGAACTCAAGCAGATTATTCCTATGATAAGCTGTGGTTGCGCCCGTCAGCGGGTTGCCTTCCATGTGGCAGACGCCGCAGTCGTTGCTGGTCCAGGCTCCGGTTGTTTTCTTGTGGCTCCATGCGAACGCAGTGAATTCCGTTGTCATGGCCCTTCTGGAACCCTGGGCTATACTATGGCAGCCCGCGCAGCTTGCAATTCCGACGCCCCACTGTGGTGTCGGATTATCATCCCCATGGCATGAGATGTTAGAACATCCGGTTGTTGACAGGGTATTCGTCTGGGAAAAACTTGTACCCCTGGTGTACGAACCGCCACTGATGGTTGTCTGCATCTGGATATTGCTATTCCGATGACCAAAGTCTGCGCTGGTCTGAGTGGCAGGCGTCACATGACAGGTCAAGCATACAGTGAAACTATGAGGCTGATGATCTCCTATAACCGCTCCTGCTGGAGTGTTTCTCGGCGTTCCGTCAAGCGGAGGATATGCATGGCACTGGCTGCACGATGCGATCTTCCCTGTCTTCGCTGAAGGCGTAGCAGTAACCGTCACGCCGGACGAAACATTGCCCGCGGCATCGTAAGCACAAACCCTGTAGGCATATTGAGTGTCATTGACAACACCGGCGTCAGTATAGTTAAGGGCAGCGCCCTGATAGATCCCCGCCCCGGTACAGTTCGCCGGCGGAGTCGCTCCCGTGGCCCGCACTGCCTTGTATGTGTTCGTTAAAGCAAGCCCAATGCCTGCGTCACTTGCCGCGGTCCAATATAACCCCACCTGTCCATTCCCTGCAATTGCGGTCAATGTGCCGTCTGTTGGGACTGCAACATCAACAGTTCGTGATATTTGCGTTGCGGTTCCGGTGCCGCCGCCTGAGGTCGCCCGCATATTGATAGTCAATGCCCCTGAAAGCCCCGTAAGATTTTTTGTACAGGTATAATTCGGCGATGAACCGCTCAAGTCGCCTGCAACCCATGTCGAACCGTCCGTCGTGTATTGGCACCCGGTAACAGCTGATTCATTGTCTGTGAACGCCGTGGTTATCGTAGGCGCTGAGGATGTATAACCGTTGCCGTCGGGTGACACCGTTACCGTCCCGGCGGCCGGCGGGGTGCCGTCTTTCAGGTCATAAGCAAAGTGGAAAGCCTCGCTCGCAGCAGTAGTCGGAGCAGCAGTAATTACGGCCCCTCCGTTGGCATCGTTCCATGTGAATGCCGGGGTCGCATCCATGATAAGCCGTTTTGCAAAGATATCAAAGTTTGTCGTATCCTGAAATATGAAGATCAACCTGTCCTTGTTAAAAGGGTCCATGATTATGTCATGGTAGGCAATACCGCCCACAGGCATTGGCGTTGCCGCTGTGTTGTCCGTCTGAGCGGTAAAGGTGCCGTTTTCGTTTACAACAACCCAGTTTATTGCGTTTGCGTTGACGTCGTTATATACTATAATTCCCCGTTTTGTAGCGCCGGATGTAAGCCATCCCACACTGAGGTATTTCCTGCCTACAACAAACGTTGCCGGGGCGGCGGCGGTATCAATATCGGTATTGGTCCCCTGCCAGGCAGCGCCGTCCCATACGCCGACCCTCATGTCCTGCGTTGCGGTCCCGACAGCCGCGCAGATTATATTATCGGACAATGGATCACTTGCGCAGTCCACTTGCTCAAATGCCTCGTTCATGTTTGCGTACCGGGTCAAGGCACTCCAAGTCGTACCCGAATAAGTATTGTAAGCCAAGCCTGTTGTCTCGGCGTCGGTGGCATATGCGACAAGCAAGTCTCCGGAGAGGCCCTCATAAGCAAGATCAAAGCTCTCTTCGTCAACAGCCCCTGCGGTAAAGAATGCCAAATCGTTTGTCAGCACCGCGCCGGGCGCATTGCCCCATGCATTGGTCGTTCCGTTCCATATTGCCGCGCTTAAATCATTGTTCGTATCCGCCATGATGAGGGCGATGTCGTCCGAGTTCGGTTTTGATTCCATCTTGATGAAGCGGACTGTCCCTGTAAGCCTTGCGGAATCATAACCTACGGCTGCGGTCCATGTGGCGCCATCCCATCTTCTGAAGTTTATCTCAGTTCCTGCCGCATTTGTTGTGTAAGCGACAACAATATCTCCTGAGAGTTTTTCGACTGCAATATCAAAACCCCTGCCGCTTGCGCCTGAGGCTCCAAGAGCGGCAGTCCAGTTATGGGGAGCAGCGCTGGACCATGTACTGCCGTTCCAGTAGAGAATTCTAAGAGTATTGTCAGTGCCGACATAGGCGACAACAGACTCATTTCTTGCCGTTCCTGCACAAACCTTCACCCACGAAGGAATGGCGCCCACAACAGTGGCAACTCCTGCCGCGAACGTATTTGCTGAAACCGTATACGTTCTCGCCTGGGGAGTAGTTGTATTAATGTTGTAAACCATCTGCCCGTTTCCGATATAACCATATGCAAGAAAAACATTGTACGCGAGAACACCTGTTAAGATGAAGATCAGAATGAGACTGACCTTCGCCATCCAGTTCATTCCCCTGATCCTTTTAGCTATTATCCGTCCCATTATGATTTCACCTCGCTTTTATTATAAATAATTTCTGTCATTCTGGCTTGTCCAGAATCTTTCTTTAAGAATTTTAGTTTATAAATCTCTTTCCGTTCCATCATCGCCGCCACCTCAGTACGCCGACCACGCAGGGGTCTCTTTGAAGTGGCAATCTATGTTCGAACAGGTCTTTGGATCCGTTGCTGATGATACATTTGGCGTACCATTGTATACCGGAGCTGACCCGCCGAACTGATGGCTTACTCCAATTGCTATCTGCCTGCCGTTGCCGGGGATAGATTCATTCGTAGTATGCGTTGCGCCGTCATGACAGACTCCGCATACATTGGTCCATGAAGCCCCTGAGCCAAACAGGTCAGTAGTGGCGCTAAGTGGGCTGCCCCATAGAGCTACAAGATGTTTAACGTGTTTTGCATGTGCGCCCTTGCCTTCAGGAGCGCGTTCAGTTGCCCCAGACCATGAAGCCTCCTCATAACCATGGCAGGAGTTACACGTGCCGCCTTCAACAGTGCCGTTGATATGCTTGGTCACATCAGCAAAGCCCGTACCTTGAACATTAACATGCGTGTGGCATGTTGTACAGTCAGTTGCAATTTTGCTGGTGTGTGTACCAGCCGCACCATTCATCGGAGGATAGGCATGGCACTTTGCGCAGTCGCCGCTGCCTGGCGTATTATTTCCATTGCCGACGGTTGAAGACACCCCAAGGAACGTTGCCGTCCATGCAGGTGCTACAACAATGGGGGGGTTCGGTGGCGTCCCTGTATTGCTTGCCAGCGAATAGCCATGACAGTACATGGTTGAACAGGTCTGTGAGGCATAGCTCGGTGTAAGCCCTCCTGTCCTTGCCAGTGCGCCATCCATCGGCACCTCAGCAGGAAGCGCAGTGTCAATATGGCCGATTGAATTGGCCGCGCCAGGCACAGTATGGCACTGAGCACACGTTATATCACTTGAGTAGTTATGGCTTGATGCCAGGTGACTGACGTGAATAACTGAGGCTGCAGTAACCGTAGTCTGGGCTGTAATCTTAAATAAACCGCTGGTTGCTGTAGTTGCTGAGCCATGGCATTTTTCGCACGTTGTTGTGCCTGTATTGTTGCCCCATGTCGGAGATGATGTTCCGTGGCAGTTGGTCGCGTTGCATGTGCCGTAGCCGTTGCCGCGCGCGCCTGCTAATGTATAACTTACTCCTGCCGCTACGTCTATCAAGTTATCTACGTGTGTTGTTGCATTGTACTGTGTGCCAGCTGCATTTGCGTTTGTATG
>Ga0265292_1000210_pt1 | contig 102048 bp, 94 predicted proteins | sample Munlanlewell296A_FD_189080 | JGI IMG/M metagenome (GOLD analysis project Ga0265292, IMG submission 189080) | Leachate microbial communities from a municipal landfill in Southern Ontario, Canada - Leachate well 296A | ecosystem: Engineered > Solid waste > Landfill > Unclassified | place: Canada...
TAATCCTAGACCATTGGGATGTAAAAAACTTAAGGGTACAGAGTTTTACAGAATAAGGATCGGTGATTATAGAGTGATTTATAAAATCGAAGAAGATGATATATTGTTAATACTTGTGATACGTATTGGTCATAGAAAAGAAATTTATAAATAATATTTTGGAGATAAACTAAATCTTATTAACGGCTATTGCCGAATTAAATAATTAACGCAGCTATTGCTGTGTTCTGAGTCGAAAACTGGTAATTTTCAAACACAGAGGAACTATGCAAGGAGGTTGCGTCCAGTATGGACGCGCTTTCTTATGTCTCTCTGTGTAGGCATACCAGTGCCTCTATGAAGGATGTAATGGAAGTTGCGTCCTTTTTTTGTTTAAAAAAAGACGCGTTAAAAAATTGTTCGAAAGACTCCTTACGGAGAAAAACATTCCAACCCGTCGGAATGGAATTAATAAACATTGGCGGGGAAATAATTGTTAGGCATTTCACTTAACGGCAATGCGTGAGTGTCTGACTTTATTTTGTTAATCGTTGCAAAAATAAATAAGGAGTGTTTTATGAAATGTATAATCAAGTATGCGTTGTACACAATATTCTTATTTGCTTCCTTAGTTATATCATCTTGTAGTAAAGATGATTCTAATCCTGTTGAAGCAACTGTTGTAGTTAAGATTAGTGGTACCCTGGATTCGTATAATGGTGTGACGGTTCGCCAAACCATTCTTAAAGCCGATTTGTTGTTTGATGGTAATGTGATTGCAAGTGCAAATTTTCAGTCAGGAACTGATACTGCTTTATTGGATGGCACGGTGAACTCCGCAAAAAAAAGGAACTCACAGTATTTCTTTCAGAATAACTAATCAAACATCTAGTCCGAATTATTACGGGACATATGATGTGGTATTGACAGCAGGAAATTCGAAGTATGAATTTGAGCACAAAGGTGCCACATTAGCAACGGGCGAGTTTATAACGTATAGTGTAACACTATAATGAAATGAGATTGGAGATATCAAGTTCTTCAAGGCAGCTCATCATGCGAGTTGCCTTTTTCATTTTATAACTCTTTCACTGCTTCCAATCCTTCAGCTTCTGGTAATACATATTTTACAAGATATAAATCCGCCTTCACTCCTTCCGGTTTGGTTATTTTTTCCCAGATCAGAACTGAGTGTTCGATAAAAATGTGATCATCAACCTGTTAGAGACGAACTAGATAGAAGAAAAGCTCAAGTTGAAATTGATAAAAATCTTAAATAATTATTTTATTGCATAGTTGACAAATGCCTAACAAGTTTTCCAAGCCGACCGCCTCTCCGCCAGAGAACGGCGGACAAGTTCGATGCGGTCGGTTGTGGTTTTTCTCCGTAGGCGGTCAGGTTCAAAGCTGCATTCATGTTTTGGGCGGCAGCTTAGGCACGGTATATGGCAAATAAAGGTTCATTATTCTATATTTAAGGAGGTAAAAAGGAAAATCACTATGAATAAGATTGAATTAAAAAATAAAATAGTAGATTCGCTAAAAGGACAAAAAGAAATTGAAAGAATTATAATTTTTGGCTCTTTTAATCAAAGTGATTCTCCAAATGATATAGATATTGCAGTGGTTCAAAATAGTTCAGATAATTATCTGACTCTTGCATTAAAATATCGAAAGCTTATAAGAAATATTTCAAAAGAAATAGCTGTTGATATTTTCCCAATCGTAGAAAAAAATAAAAATAGTTTTTTCACAGAGGAAGTTGCATCTGGGGAAGTGATTTATGCAAGAGGAAACTAAAATTTGGCTTACATATTCGGAAGAAAATCTTGAAGCCGCCAAAGTCCTTCTCGCAAGTGAACTTTATAATCCTTGCCTTCACAATATTCAACAATCTATAGAGAAAGCATTAAAATCTTTGTTTATTGAAAAAGTAATTCCATTTAAGAAAACTCATAATATATTGGAACTGAAAACTATTTTAGAAAAGAATGGTATTTCAATAGAGTTAACAGAAGATGAATGTGATTTTTTAGATAGTATCTATTTACCTACGAAATATCCTATTGGAAGCGCTCTCCCATTCTTTTATCCCGATAAATCTATTTGTAAGAATTCTATTTCATTAGCAGAAAGAGTAATAATAGAAGTAAAAAGTTTAGTAAGTTAGCCACATAACCCGCAACTGCCGACCGCCTATTCGAAGCGGTCGGTTGTGGTTTTTCTCCGTAGTTCCGAAGGAATCCCTTCGGGAGAGTCCTTCGGACAAAGTCAGTTTGTAAAGTTGCTAACAAAAGCCCATCCCTACCCTTCCCACATAGTGGCAATGTCAAAGGGAAGGGCTTTTCTAAAACTCAGTCCAATATTTCAAAATGCGGTTTATAAATCTTCTACAGCATCTTTTCCTTCTGCTTCCGGAATAAAAAACCTTACATGATAAATATCCGTCTTTACTCCATCAGGTTTAGATATTTTTTTTCTCACAAGAACAGAATGCTCAATACAAATATTATTCCCAACATCCGTTCCAAAAATGTATGTTAGTCCTTTGATTGTTACATGTGATCCAATTGTAGATGGATGCTGGTCACTCCCCGTAATTCGAACACCGGACTCAACCCTTGTGTTTTCACCAATAGTAACATTTCCTTTGATAATGTTGCCGGAAAAAATTTCAACATTATCATCTATTTTGATAGAACGCTGACGACGCGGATTTAGCAGATCTTCGCGGATCAAATCTGCGTAAATCAGTTTAATCTGTGTTATCTGCGTTCCATTTATTTGCTATACTTAATCACCTTTCCTTAACCTGACAGCATTGAGGGTTGGTATAGGCTTTTATTGGTTTATCATTCTTGCTTCTTTATTCATCAGCTTAATATTATTTTTGAAATAACCTTATGGCGGAGTTAATATGACAAATCATTTTACGTTACTTAAACCGATCAAATTATTAATCTCGTTAGTTTTATTATCCTTCATACTTGGAATGATTCCGGTTTCACCTGAAGAAGGAATGTATCCTTTAAGTGAGATAGGTAAAATTGATCTTCAAAAAGCCGGATTAAAAATTGATCCTAAAGAAGTTTATAATCCTAATGGAGTTAGTCTTGTTGATGCGCTTGTAAGTCTTGGGGGATGTACCGGTTCATTCATTTCCGATAAAGGATTGATTATAACCAACCATCATTGTGCTTTTGGTGCAATTACTAGAGCCAGTACCGTAGAGAATAATTATCTTGAAAATGGTTTTCATGCTAAGACACTTGCAGAAGAAATTCCATCACAAGGAGAAATTTGCAGAATTACCGAATCATATCAGGATGTTTCCGAAATAATTCTCGGTGCAATTCAAAATGTAACTGATCCAGTAGAGTGTACTAAAGTCATCGCACAAAAAATAAAAGAACTTTCAGACTCTGCTGCAAATGAGAAAGAATCTATTGTTGCAAATGTTTCCGAAATGTTTGCCGGCAAGACATACGTTTTGTTCAAGTATAGAGTGATTCGCGATGTCCGCCTTGTATATGCTCCTCCTCAATCAATCGGAAATTTTGGAGGTGAAACCGATAATTGGGTTTGGCCCAGACACACAGGAGATTTTTCCTTAATGCGTGCTTACGTTGCACCGGACGGTAAAGCTGCGGCATATTCAAAAGATAATGTTCCTTTCAAACCAAAAAAATTCTTAAAAATAAATCCCAATGGAGTTGAAGAAGGAGATTTTGTTTTTCAGCTTGGTTACCCGGGTAGAACATTCCGCCATCGTCCTGCGCAGTATATGAAATATCAGCTGGATTATTTACTTCCTTACATTTCTGATCTTAACCAGTATGCAATAGAAACGATGCAAGAACTTAGTGCGGGAAATAAAGAACTTACTCTTGCTTTTGCGAATCGCATTAAAGGTCTTGCTAACACAATGAAAAATTATCAAGGTAAGATTAAAGGATTGAAGAAGATTAATCTTGTTGCACAAAAACAAGAAGAGGAAAGACAGCTGCAGCTATTTATAAATTCAGAACCGGCACTGAAAGCAAAATACGGAAATCTTTTAGAAGAGATCAGAATTGTATTCGAAAAGGTTAATCAAAATGCACAAGCCGATTTATGGCTACGGCAGTTGAATAAATTCTCTACAACAGATTCTCTTACAACATTTGTGTTAAATTACACTGAAGATATGCTAAAGCCTGATGCTGAAAGAAGAACTGCTTATCAGGAGAAAAATATCAAACAGACTCTTGCAGCTATGGAAAATGCAAAACAAAATTACAATGCCGACTTTGAAGAGACTATGCTGATGAAAATGCTGATGGATGCAAATGGATTAAAAGAATCATCTCGAATAATGGCAGTTGATGAGATACTAGAAGGAAACGGAGTAAACCCCGAAGAAGCTTTTCAATCTTTTATTAGCAGTAATATTATCAGCTCGAAAATCCGTGATAAAGAATATTTTAATTCTCTTCTTACAAAAAAACCGGAGGAGATTGCTGCTTTACAAGACCCTCTCTTTATTTTTACCAAAAAGATAAAGATGCAAAATCTGATTAGCGATAAAGAAAATCAAAAGAGTGAAGGCAAGCTTAACAAACTTTATGGTGATCTTGTTGATGTAAAAATGTTATGGAAAAAAACCAATTTCATTCCTGATGCAAACAGCACGCTTCGTTTGACTTACGGATATATCAAAGGATACAATCCTGCAGATGCAGTTTATATGGAACCGTTCACTTCTATTGAAGGAGTAATTGAAAAAGGTGCAACGGGCGGTGATGATTTTGTTGTTCCGGATAAATTGCGAACAGTTTATGATAAAAAAGATTTTGGAAAATATTTAAGTAAGAAAACCGGCAAACTTCCGGTTGCAATGCTTTACAATATGGATACAACAGGTGGAAATTCCGGCAGCCCGGTTTTAGATGCTTACGGAAATTTGGTCGGAGTTAATTTCGATCGTGCGTATGAAGCAACAATAAATGATTTTGCTTGGAATGAATCGTACAGCCGTTCGATAGGTGTTGATATACGTTACGTTTTATGGGTTATGGATAAGATCGGTGGTGCAAATAATTTGTTAAAAGAATTAAACCTGTAGCACAGAATCGTATTCTGTGTTTAACTTTATCACCACTTCGCATTCTGCGAAAAGCAGTCCCGCACAGAGTGTGACTCTGTGCTAAGAAAAACGAATAAATAATTATGGAATCAAAGCATTTTCATCGAAGAAACTTGCCTCATCTTTACTACAACGAGGGAAAATACTTTATTACTTTTCGTTTAGCTGACAGTCTACCATTAGAATCTCTTAAAAAGCTCCACAAAGAATTTAATAACTCCAAAGAAGAACTTAGCTTAAAAGAGAAAAAGATTTTCAAAAAGTACGACGTATTGCTTGATAAAAGTGAAAGTGGTAAAAAATATTTATCTATACCAGAAATTGCTGAGATAGTCCGGTGGGTTATTCTATATGAAGACGGTAAAAACATTACAGTAATTTGTTACTGCATAATGCCAAATCATGTTCATCTTGTTTTTGAGTTGTTGAAAAATAACAGAGGTATCAGCAAAATAATGCAATCAATCAAAAGAGTATCATCAAAAAGGAGTAATGAGTTTTTAAGACGCACTGGCAAGTTTTGGCAAGACGAAAGTTTTGATAGATGGGTACGCGATGATAAAGAGTTGTTCAATATCATCAATTATGTATTGGAGAATCCCGTTAACGCCGGCTTAGCTGATGATTGGAGTAAATGGCAATATACTTACATACGTAAAGGGTATTTGTAATACAGAATCGTATTCTGTGTTTAACTTTATCACCAATTCGCATTCTGCGAAAAGCAGTCCCGCACAGAGTGTGACTCTGTGCTACAAAATAATTTAATACTCTATAAAAAATGCAAGCACACCAACAATTATCAAAACTATTCCGCTTATCAGTTTATCGTGATGTTCTAAAAAATGCCAGTTAAGTTTACGCACACCTTTTGATGCAAAGTAAACTAGAAACATCATCCCAAGAACTGTGATGATAAAATAAACTACAGAGACAATTCCAATTCCCAACCAGCCCAAACGGCTGGCAGTGAAATAGTATACTTCAATTTCCAAACATGGAGAAAAGAACATTGCTATACTCAACGTTAGTACAATTGATCTTTTACTCTTTCGTTTTTCAATAATTTCATCAACGTGAATATGATGATGCTGATGAGCTGTTTTGATAAAACTGTGTCGGTATTCCAAATAGAAGTAGATAATGCCAAGAATTATTAAAATTATCGGCGCTACGTAATGAGTAATATAATGATAAGACTCGGATAGTTTATAGCCGACCAAGCCAACAATAATTCCGATTATAACAGTGCTAATTGTATGTGAAGCCCCTGTGATTGCAGTTACAGTTAACGTTTCTTTGCCGGTCCACTTCTCAGCTTTGCCGATTGCAATTAACGGAAGCCAGTGACTTGGTATTGTAGCGTGAACCAAGCTAAGTAGAAGACTTCCTAAAAATATTTGTATGATTGAATTCACTAACTCAAAATATCAAAAAATATTGTATGAGTGGAAAGTAATGTAGAGACGGGATATATCCCGTCTCTACTGGATTATTACCCTACTGCAACCTTAGTGTAATTTGCCACACCAGAATAATGTTCCGGATTATTTTATTAATGCTAAAATTTAATTGCAGTTCTTATTCCTAAAATAAAATAATCTATCGAGTAACCGGAAAAACTTGAGTGCTGATAGCTGGTCGTGAGTTTTAAATTTTTCGAAGGAATATAATCAACCTGTGTAGTAAAAAGATTAGTCTGGGTTTCGTTCTGATTATAGATTGTTAGTAAATCCGTATCAAAATAGAAAGCGCGCTTTCCAACAAACCCGCCAAGTTTCAAATATACATCCTGGATTGAATTCCAGGAAATATATCCCGCAACAGAAAATAAATTCCGCTTATCGCTTACATAAGTATAATTTGGTTTTGTACTCAGATAAAGCTTGGTGGATACAATCCATTCAATCCTTGGTGTGATTTGATAAACATTTAATTGAGTGTAACCGCTCTGTTTTATGTATGATGCCGCTAATCCTAAATAGAACATATTACTGTAAAAATAATATTCAAGACTTATGAGATGTGTGTTATCAAACGATGAGGAAGTCTGACCCGTTTGCGTGTATTTCCCTCCTATATAGCTATAACTTACTTTGAGATAAGAAGGGAATAAATTCTGCAAATAACTGAATGTATGATTCTGTTGAAGATATTTTCCGGTAGTGAATTCTATATTTAAGTTGTCATACCCAAGAGTTACAAAAGATTTTCCGTTGAATGAAAGGGTTGCATATCCTGCTATAGAATTTGAACTTCCTCCAGTTGAGTATTTACCAAATGTGTAAAAAGCAGATGTGTACACATACAATGAATCTGCCCTTGTAGTATTATTGGAAAAAATGAATAAGAATATAAAGAGTAATCGCTTTATAATCTTCATTTAGTAAGCTCTAATCCTTTCATGCCAAGACTATCATTCGGACTTAGCATCAGAACATTAGTAAATAGTTCGCGCGCGTTGGATGCTTTGCCAAGATAATAATATGTCCATCCCAAACTCATGTTAATGTCATAAGAACCGGGATTCAATTCATAAATCTTTTCTAAAAGTTCTTTTGCTTTACCGTATTCCGTTTTGTTTAAGTAGATCTGCCCGAGGTAAAGGTTCGCATAAAAATTATTAGGGTCAATTTTCAAAATCTTTTGGTAGATGCTCTGAACTAAATCCCAGTCATCGAGTTTTGAAACGGGAAGAGTTAAGGCAAGCATTGCCTCCGAATTGTTTTTTCTGATATCAACTGCACGTTGATAATAAGTTTTCGATTTCGAGTAATCCCTTTTTGAATAATAAAGCCAGCCCAATCGAAGATTAAACAAATAATCATTTTTATTCTCTTCGTAATTTTGAAGTAGCGATTGAATAGCATTATCGTATTCTTTCTTTTCTTCGTACTTCATAGAAGAGTTGAAAGAACTTATTTTTTTCTCGGTGTCTTGATAAATTATTTTAGCCGCTAAAGAAACTAATATCACAAAAGAAACAGCTAAACTGAGCAAAATATATTTCTTCATTTTGTTCCTCTCTATTTATTAATTGAATTTGCTTCGAACGTTTTATTGCCGGTTTCAAAAAAACTGATTCTGCTTATCGTACCTTCAGCATCAATTTCAATCTCGGTATTAAACGACCGGCTGAACCCTTTGAACAATCCTTTGCCTAGTATATCAATTGTATTCTTGATAAAAAACGAATCTTCATCATCAAATCTTTCTCCGAAAGAAAATTTACCTTCTGTAGTTAAGAAATTCTTATAAAAAAGCAAAAACTCGGATAAATAACGGATTCTTGTTCCCGGAAGATCTACAATAGAGTAGCGGTCTTTCCAATAAATATTTTTATGATAACAATAAGGGACCTGATGCGCTGCTAAATAAAAATAATACAAAGCAGAGTTCTTGTTGCCTGTGTAAGAAGTAAAGTAAAATAGTTTGTCGGACTGATAGAAATATGCGCAATCTCCGCTGCCAGCTTCGAGATACAACGAATTATATATGTCAACTTTCACTTCCCATTCTTCGGTAAAAGCTTTTTCTTTCAGCCGGCATTTGAACCTCAACTTTTCTCCCAAGCTGAAACTAAAAGCGTTCTTAATTGATTTATGAGTTTCGGTATTTCTAATAGACTTCCCTTCTTCAGGTATTTCAAAAATTTTTAATTCTAAACCCAAATCTGTCTTTTGTAGAAAATATGCTAACGGATATTGCAAAGTCTTATCCCCAAGTTTATCCGAAGCTTGCAACTGGAAATGAATATGAGGATAAGGTGAACGTCCGCTGTTACCGCACGAACCAACAATATCAGATTTCTTAACAAGTTCGCCTACTTTTACTTTGATGCTTTCCTCTTTAAGATGAGAGAAAGAAGAATAAAAACCTTCTCCGTGTTTGATAATAACAGTGTTGCCCCAATTTTTCTCTAGATTAACTTTGCCAATTTCATTGTCAATTATTCCATCAATAACTTTTACAACTTCACCATCCAGGGAAGATGTAACCGGAAGCGTGTAGCAGTAGTAGTCTGTCAATTCCTTCCCAGTTTCTTTGTACTGCTTTCCTTCTTCATCGGCTATTACAAAATCGAGCGCATATTTCCATTCCTCTTTATGTGTATGCTCTCCTTCATATCCTTGTGATACAAACCATTCGCCGAAAAACGGAAGTTCAGGAAAATAAAATTTGAATCTCTCGAAACGCTTCTGCCTGTTATGATGATAATAATAATTTTCTTCCGGCGATCCCGGTGTAAAATACAAAGCCACTAAATCCGATTGCTCTTGCCGGAATCTCAAACTGTAAAGTGTAAACAGAACTATAAAATTGAATGGAAGTACTAAAATAGGAAGAGTTCCATGAAGAACTTTATAGAAGAAACCGGTGAAAATAATTACAAGAGCTACAGAAAATATTGCCAGCATAAAACTTTTTCTTGATGGAATTATTAAACTTCCACCCAAAGCAATAGCAGTCAGTATCGAATTAAATCCGGTGATTATAAGTAATGAATCTAAATTATGAGGTAAAATAAGATTTAAAAAAATTGCATTGCAAGCAAATGCAATTATGCTTAGTAGAAATAGAGTTCTCGAAAAGAATAAGAGTGCAATAGAAATGAGAACGCCGGAAATAAATGACGGCTGAAAGAGAATGAGCGCAAGCGACTTAAAATAACTTTGCAGCCATAATGGAACAAAAGAAAAATAAACATCATAAGTTTTGATTGAATTTACCGAAATGAAATTGTAGTTGGTAAGAAAAACCATGAACACGTAAAGCCCGATTACAAACGGGATTGACAAACCCGGAAGATTAAACACCGCCGCAAAATAATTTTCTAAAACCGATGCGAGTAAAAAGGTAATTACAATAAATAGCGGAACTAAAAGAAGCAGCGGGAAACTGAGTTTGTAAAAAAATATAACTGCCGCACCAAACAGTATTCCGTTAAAACCATAAAAGCCGGAACGGATTTTAGTACGGTCATATTTTAGCATAAGCGCTGTAAGATTTGATATTACAACACCGAGCAGAGACATCGAACCGATTTCCGGGACGACAAATGTTGCGGTAAGAGTCAGCGCGCCAAACCAGCGCCGGTTCGAAAAAAAGATTTGTCCGTAGCTGAACAATATTGAATCAAGAAAGAAATTCATTAGAAGTTTTTCACACCTATTTTTTCTTCAATAATAATTTTTCCGGTACTCTTTCTCTTTCCATCAAGTAGTCTATGTTTTCAGCTTTACGTATCAACTCAACAGAACCATTTTCCATAACCATTACAACATTCGGACGCATAGCAATGAACTGCATCCACTGGGTCAAATCATAAGCTCCGACATAATGAATTACTATTTTATCACCAACCTTCAAAGCCGGCAGGGCTATGGAATCCTGAATGCAATCTATATTCATACACAAGGGACCATAAATAGTTGTGTCCTCAGTATAAGAACCATTCGGCTGTGCAAGCGAAATTTTATGCTTATACCAAAAACTTGTGAAAAGTAAATTTACACCGGCATCAATTATAACAGCTCTTTTTCCATCGGATAATCTTTTGTTTGCAATTACAGATGAAATTAAAAATCCCGCATCATCTACCAACGCACGACCTGTTTCAAGTATCAAAGTTGGCATCTCTTCATTAGTAAATGAAAGTTCAAACAGTCCTGAAGAAATTGAATCCGCAAATTGTTCTATGGACGGCACTACTTGTTCGGCAGGCAAATACTGTCCTAACAATGTATTGTGGGAAGCAAACCCTCCGCCTAGGTCTATGTATTCAATTACTTTGTCAAAATCATTCTTGATTCTTTTAGCAAGCGACCCAAGATTGATTGCTGCAACACGGTATGCTTCAGCAGACATCATATAAGTGCCAATGTGAGTGTGAAGACCTACTAACTCAAGATTCTTAGCAGCAATAATTCTTTTGATTGCCTGCCATGCTTCTCCGTTTTCAAAATTAAACCCGAAGCGGTCCCACTTAGGATAAATTCCAACATCCATATTTACACGAATTGCAACTTTGGCTTTTAGTTTTTCCGCTTCGGTTAGTTCGATGATTGTGTAAAGCTCGTCAAAATGATCAATGTGAATTTTTGCTTTTTCTTTCATCGCTCGTAAAAGTGCTTCCCGGCTTTTATCGGGACCATTGAAGATTATATGTTCCCCTTTAATTCCGAGCCGTCTAGCTTTTTCATATTCAAATTCTGAAACAACTTCTGCCCAAGAATTTTCCTGGTGAAAAACCGAACAGACAGCATTTAAATAATTTGTTTTATAAGACCAGGCAAACTGAACTTTTGGATAACGCGTTTTGAAAATTCTATATGCTTCGCGCTGATTTTGTCTTAACTGCTTTTCAGACATTACGAAAAGAGGTGATCCAAACTTCTCAACAAGTTTTTCTACTGCAACTCCATCAATATCGGATTTGTAAGAAGCGGTTGGATTGCTGCCAAATTTGTTCATTAAACCGGAGACATGTTTGGTAATGATTGGTCGTTCATACCTTTTCTTAGTCATTTTAATTTTCTCCTTTCATCGTAATTCTCTCAATAACTTTTATGTCTGTGATTAAATCCCACGAACATCGGACAAAGATTTTTCCAATTTCATAACTATCAAATGGCTGAACATTTTCTTCATTTGCCAATCTTACTAATGCGTAGGGAAGATTTTGTCCGGCAGACGGTGCAAGATAAACCCATGCAGGAAAGCGAGGATTTATTTCTAACAGATAATATTCATTAGTATTAAAATCTTTGATGAACTCCAATTCCATTCCACTGCGCCATTTTGTTTTCTCAATTACTTTTATAGAGACACTTAAAATATTTGGTTCATCAATTGTAACACCGGACCAGCCCTTACCTTTATCAGTTACATAAAGTTTGCGCATTGCAACGGCACCTATAGTTTTCCCTTTTCCATCGCCAAGTGCAACAACATTAAACTCATCACCTTTAATAAATTCCTGCACTATGATTGGGAATCCCCATTTATAGCTCAGCTTATTGAATGCGGCAAGAGCTTCATCAAAATTGTTGGCAACGTACGCTTCATAAAAAATTCCTTTGATAACAACCGGGTAGCTGAATTGATTTGGAATTTTATACAGTTCCTGAGCAGAGGCAATAAGAATATTTTTAGGAACTTTGATTCCGTTCTCTTTGCAGAAATCGAATAGTTTGTCTTTTCCGCGTATGTTGAGTTGGTCAAATGTTGGAAGAAAAGTTTTTATTCCAATCCCGCGAAGCTTATCCTGCAGCTTTACAAAACCATATAACTCCGAATCGAGAGTTGGAATTATTAAATCAATTTTTTCTATTTCATTTATTAAGCTGATCCGGTTAAAAAGATTTTCTAAACCGCTTGATGGATAAGGAATTTGATAACATTTATCTGCTAAGTTCTCAAGGTAGATTCCCGGTTCAAGCGGATCGTAAACGAGCCCGATAATATTTCCGCTGATCTCTTTTACCTCTTTCAAGCTTCTTATTACGGGAACTCCGGGTCCAGGGTTATCTGTGGCGTTTAAGCCGGTAACTGCAATATTCATTTGGTCTCAATCAGGTTGTAAGCTTTTAATTGCGCGACAAAGTCATCCAAATCTTTTTCCAAAGAATTGAGATCAACTTCATATTCCTGAGCAATTTTATTTTTTACGGTTTCAAATGAATCGTTTTGCTGAAATTGCTTAAAGATAAAATGCCCAATCTCGTTCAGCGTAAATGTTTCGCCAGTAGAAGTTAAAAATAAGAAGCCGGAATCGCTTACAGCCAAGTTTTTGGGAATTGTTATATCCGCCATGGTTTTAACCCTTTCTTATGAATCGAGTTTACTGTAATGTTACTATTTAAGATAGACAAGAACGGTTAAGTTGTCAAATGATAAATTCTTGTCTTTAATATGAGTGGTAAAAATTATTCGATAAGTGAGTAGCCGTTAATTAGCGATCTATTTTATTAAAAGTTTTTCATTATTGGGACAATAGATAAAATAAATTGGTTTAAAATGTTAGTAACTCTTCTTACACAAAGTATTGTAATTTTCTTATTGATACCGACTTGTAGGGAGAAATATATCAATCATGCAATAAAATCAAATGATAGAATTCTTCACTTCAGTCAGAATAACATCTTATGTGTAACGTCGGTTAGTAACAAAAAATGAAGAAGCTTTTTAACCGATTAGATTACAAGGCTTTTTTGTGAGCACGGGTGGGCTCGAACCACCGACCTTCACCTTAAAAGGGTGTTGCTCTACCACTGAGCTACGCGCCCTCACCAATAAAATTGCGGGCGTAAATATAAACCTCTCCCCTTTAAATTCCAAAACGACTTATATTCACAGTAAAAAATTATTTTTATCACTCTTTTTTTATATATTGAAACACAAGTAAAATTTACCTCATATGAAAGACTCAAGAATTTTAATTGCCGATGATGATGAAACACTTTGTTACCTTTTAAAAGAAGAATTGGTAAACGAGGGTTACTCGGTAGATGTTGTTTATGATGGAAAGGATGCCATTGAAAACTTGAAGAAACGTTTTTATGATATTCTATTGCTCGATCTTGAAATGCGCGAGGTTCACGGAGAAAAAGTTTTAAGTTATGCTAAAGAAAATCACCCTTCGTTACAAGTAATTGTTCTAACTGCAAAATCAGATATGCGAACAGCTATTGACTGCATTAAGCAAGGTGCTTATGATTTCATTACTAAACCATACGAGTTCGGTCAACTTTGCGTAATTATTGAACGCGCACTTGATCATAAAGATCTGCTGATTAAAAATAAAATACTTGTATCGAAAATTAATCAACTCCCCTCCAATAATATTATCGGGGAGAGTGATGTAATAAAAAAAATTAATCGTTTGGCGGAACGTGCAGCTAAATCTGATTCCAATATTTTGCTAGAAGGTGAAACCGGAACCGGTAAAGAATTATTCGCAGAATTTATTCATAACCATTCAAATCATGCCGATAGACCATTTGTCGCTATCAATTGTGCCTCTCTTCCGGATCAGCTAATAGAGAGCGAGCTTTTCGGTTATGAAAAGGGAGCTTTCACCGATGCTAAAGTTTCTAAACAAGGATTGGTCGAAATCGCAAACGGAGGTACACTTTTTCTTGATGAGATTGGTGAATTAAGTTTAGCATTACAGCCAAAACTTTTACGATTTCTTGAGAATGGAGAATTCAGAAGAGTAGGCGGAATTACAAATTTGAATTCTTCCGTCCGTGTTATTGGTGCAACAAATAAAAATTTAATGGAAGAAGCGGAAAAGAAAAATTTTCGTCGGGATCTTTTATTTAGACTAAATGTTATCACATTAACAATTCCTCCGTTGCGTGAACGCGAAGGAGACGTTCATCTGCTTTCAGAATATTTTCTTCAGAAGAAATCACCTGTTCGTTCGGTTAAAAAACTTTCATCCGACGCAAAAAATGATTTACAGCGTTATAACTTCCCTGGTAATGTTAGAGAACTTGAACATATAATTGAGCGGGCAATAATATTTTCCGAAAGCGATACAATTCAATCTAAAGATTTGAACGTACCTAAAGAAGATTTTGATTTTGCCAATTTTGTAAAAGATGACGGCACTCTTCTAACTATGGATGAATTGGAAAAAATTCATATTAAACGGGCTTTAGAACATCATAGTTGGAACCGCGAAAATACAGCCCGCGCTTTAGACATCAGCCAAAAAACACTCTATTCAAAAATTCTAAAGTACAATCTTAAATAGAATGAAAAAGGATTCCTCTGTAAAACATCTTGCACATGATCTTAATAATATTTTCACACGTATACTAAACAGTATTGATCTTCTTAAAAGAAAAGTTACCAACATTGATACTATTCTTCCTATCCTTAATAACATTGAAAGCGGAACTTATCTTGCATCGGAGATGATTGATGATACATTTGGAAACACTTCAAATAAGATTACCCGGCGAAAAATTAATTTAAATTCGATTATCGCAGATATAGTCCGTTCATATATTTTACAGCAAAAAGATAAAATTAATTTTCTCCTTTCTCTTGAAAAAGACCTTAAACTAGTAAACGGCAAGTATTCTGATTTTTACCGGGTGATCTTAAATCTAATAATTAATTCTGTAGAAGCAATTAATACGAGCGGAACAATTAGAATCAAAACGTGTAATTTGGAAAACGAAGATAAAATTCAAATTATCATAAACGACGACGGAAGCGGTATTGAAGAGCAGTTTCTTTCTCAAGTATTCAACGAAGATTACTCAACAAAAAATAAAAATAAAATTTCCGGAGTTGGTTTATCTATAGTTAAAGAAATTATTGAAGATCACAATGGAACTATTTCCGTTTCAAGTGAAGTAGGCAAAGGTTCTGAATTTATCATCACATTAAATTCTGCACCTATATTGCATGATAAACCTGCGCAAAGCGGAAAAACAATTTTGATTGCAGAAGATGAAGATATACTCCGCGAACTTCTTACCGAACTTTTACAATCTTATGATTACACAATACTTACCGCATCAAACGGAATTGAAGTTTTGGATCTACTTAAAGTAAGAACGCCGGATCTACTGATTATTGATCGAAAAATGCCTGAGATGGACGGAATAACTTGTTTGCATGAGATTAATAAAGCAGGTTACGTTTTACCAATCGTTCTTGCTTCAGGCTCGCCTTCTGAATTTGAAGAAACACTTCCAAAAATCTTAATAAGTAAAATCATTAACAAGCCATACAACTTTGAAGAACTGCTTTCTCTTGTAAAAGAATTAATTGGGTAGGTCTTTTTTATCTTCCAATTTTAAATCAATTATATTAAGATCGTTTACGTAAGGCGTGATTACCGGTTTTTTAATAGATCCAAGCTTATCAAGGACCGAAATAATGTCTCTTGAGGCATTTTCAATAAACTCAATTCTTTTTAGGATGTTTTCAGAAGAGTAATTTGTTTTAGAAAATTCTCTGCGAATTGCTGCTGTTGAAAGATTGATCAATGTTAATGGTTGTTTTATCTCGTGATTTGCCGTTACAACGGTTGCCGCAAAAGTTTTAATCTTTTCAATTTCAATTAGCATTTTATTTGTATCGCTGAATCTAAGCGCTGAATTTATTCGTGCAATTAATTCCGTACGGTTAAAAGGTTTCTTAATATAATCGAATGCACCCGACAGTAACCCTTGTTGCAGATTATCGGCTTCGGTCAAAGCTGTTAATAAAATTATTGGAATAAGTTTTGTCTCTTCTTTAGAAGACAAAGCTTTACAGACGTCATAACCGGAAATATCAGGCATCATAATATCTAAAAGTATTAGATCCGGTTTTTCACCAACAGCTTTTTGAATCCCCATTTCACCATTATAAGCTTTTGCAATTTCAAAACCTTCACGCTCAAGTCTGTCTTGGAGTAAAAAGACACTATCCGGACTATCATCAATGATCAGAATTTTTTTCATTGGCGGTTAACTAACTTTGGCTTTTAAGTATTTTTTTAATTTTGAGGCAAGTACTTGTGAGTTTATCGGTTTTGTAACGAGATCATTAAAACCATTTTTTTCAATAACCTCTTTATTGTCCAGCATAGCATAAGCTGTAAGTGCAATTACAGGAATATTATCAAATCTTTTTTCATTGCGTATTCGTTTTATAGTTTCGAATCCATCCATCTGCGGCATCATTATATCTAGAAATATTAAATCCGGTTCAACATGATTCAATGTTAATAAACATTCCATTCCATTATGTGCAAAAATGGTATTACAGTTCATTTCTTTAACGAACTCACCAATAGTAAAAAGTGCATCGTTATTATCATCAACAATTAAAACTGTTGGTTTCGAATTTTTGCTGCTTTCATTCTTATGATAATAATTTGCTTGTTCATTTGGATATGTTTCTTCAATAAGATTGTTTTTTCTATTTGTAATATCGTCATCAATCTTTAATCTGTCGCGTAATACTTTCAGCACATCCAGCGGGTGTGATCTAACAGTTAATGCTATTTCCTTAAACTTATTATTTAATTTATTTATCTGATCTTGAGTTAATACTTTTGGTAACTTCAAAATAACCGGAACATTTTTTAACAGTCTGTCTTGAGATATTTCATAAATTATTTGTAATGATTGTTCCATAAATGTAGCGATATCAATTATGACCAAATGCGGTTTTTCGTTTCGAATTCGCTCACCAACATTTGCTGATGAAGAAATAATAGCAATATCAAAAGCATCTTCAAAAGATTTTTTGAGTATTTCAATTTCATCTTGATGGATATCAATAAAAACAATCTTTCGAATATTTTTTTCAAAATGCGATTCTACCTTCAATATCAATTCATTAAACTCATTGTAATTAATTTTTTCATTAATGAAATCAAATATCTCAGGCTCCCATCCGACTTTTTCTTCTTCTACCATTATTGTAAGAACGATCGGTATGTGTCGTGTTAATGTGTAGCTTTTCATGACGTGAATAAAAGTCCATAGATTGCCATCATTTATAAATGGGTTAAATATAACTGCATATGGTAATTTTTCTTTCGCCAATCGTAATCCGTCATTAGCATTTGAGGTAATAATAATATCATAATCATACGATGCAAGATAATCGCCGATTAATTTTTGCGTATCAGTATTATCGTTAATTATGAGTATTGATTTTGTCAGCTGTCTCTCTTTTTCGGGTTCAGTTAAAGTTAAGAATTGATGCTCTTGAACTTCTACAACATCTAGTACTGTATCAGGTAAAACAAAATAAAACCGTGAGCCTTCGCCTGTGACACTTTGAAGAGAAAGTGTCCCTCCAAGCAGATCAACATATTTTTTGCAAATAGCAAGACCTAAGCCTGCACCGCCATACTTTCTGGATGTGCTGCTGTCTACTTGTCTAAACTCGCTAAAAATAATTTTCTTATTTTCATCAGAGATACCAATTCCTGTATCTGTTACACTGAACTCAATATCAGTTCTATTGATAACTTTAATACCGAGTCGGACAGATCCTTTTTCAGTAAACTTAACTGCATTTACTAATAAGTTAATTAGAATCTGTTCCAGCTTGCTTTTATCTGTGTTAAGAAGAACATTAGAGTTTCTCTCAACATCAAAATTGAACTCAAGACTTTTCTCTGATGTGATTTGTTGAATGTTCGGATAGATTTCTTCGAGTATATCATTCAATAAAAAGCTCTCTTTCTTAACTTCAATTTTGCCGGACTCAAATTTTGAGAATTCCAAAATATTAGTAATTAAAGAAAGCAATTTTTTTCCGTTTCGATGAACTATATTCAAGCGGTCTTTAGCTTTTATAATAACCGAACTGTCTTTAATCAATAATTCTGTCAATCCAAGAATAGAAATTAAAGGTGTACGGAGTTCATGAGATATACTAGCTAAAAATTCGGATTTCACTTTTGTTAATTCAACTGCTTTGATTCTTTGTCTTTCAAGTTCATCAGCTTTGTCTTTTAGTTGTTCGTGAAGCTCTTTTAATTCATAGTTTTGCTTAATGATCTGTTCGTTCTGCTTAAGATATTCTTCATTAAGTTTCTTCAATTCACCAATAAAATTTTCAAGCTGTTCAAAAGATTTTGCATTGATAATTCCAACTGCAAGCTGTTCATGAATATTATCAATATAATTAAGAACGTCTGTATGCGGATCTGATTCTGCTGCCAATTCAAGTACACCGATTGTTTCTTTATTATAAATGATCGGGTAGATTATTAAATATTTTATCTTGATAGAAGCCATGCCGGTTTTTATTTCGGGGAAATTATCACTAAATCGGAATTCAACTTTTTCTTTCTTTTCAACCGCATTGCTGTAAAGACTTACATCTTGTTTCAATTCAATAAAATTTTTACTGATGCCAAACGATGAAATTAGTCTTAATGATTTATGCTCAACCAGATAAAGCACACCGAATGTTAATCCGGTTGACTTAATTATTTTAGAAAGTGCTGCATCCGATATTTCAATTAATGTGGGATTTTTGTTAATGAGAGTTATGAATTCAGAATATTCTTTTTCAGTTCTTTTATTCCGCACCAATTCATCAAGCATATGGTTGAATGTTTCACCGAATTTACCTACTTCATCATTTGTAAGAATAGGAACTCTGTGATCAAGATTGCCTTTACCGGTGATCTCGGCAGCCTGGCTTAATAAAGAAACCTGCTCTCTAAGTTTTGCAGTAAAAACCCAAACTACTATAAAGGTTAAGGCGCTTCCTGCAAGCACAACAAGCAGCATTACTAATCTTAATGTATCCCTGAATTCAACACCTTCTTTATAAACATTAAAAACAATAAAGTTAATTTTTGCACCGGGAGTTAGAATAGATTTTGGAACAAAAAGCGCTGCAGTGAAATCCGCATTGTCCAACACGGTATTATATAAATCAAAACTATTGCGGTATTTTAAGTCACGCACTGCATTTATTATACTTAATAGATGCTTCTGATTTATTTCCGGATTGGAGAGCTCAACCGGAGAGTTATTAATTACCAAAGCAACTTCAGCTCGTATTTTTTGGGAGATCCGATTTAGGTACTTGGACGAAATTTGATTTCCATAATAAACTGTTTTGCCGTTTGGAATTTGAGCATAACGCAAAACTACATTTGGATTATCCGAAAAGAATTGTCTAAACGACGATGACCTAATGTTCAAATAAGATTCTGATTTAACTTTGAATTCGCGGGCATTAATAAGTGAATCATTAACAAGTGTAAAACAAAAATCTATAGACGTAGAATCAAGATTTATTTTATTAAAAATTCCGATTTGAGGTGAGATCGAACGGAATTCTTCTTCCATGTTTATATTTTCATTTTGTAAAACAAATGAAAAATCATTTGTGGAATTTAAAATTGATTTAGATTGCTGCTGTGATAGAACTCTGCCTGCTAATGAATAGAAAACAAATGTCGAAGCTATAGACACAATCAGGATGATAATAAAAGTAATCAGTATGAAACGGTAGTTAAGTTTCATTGTTCGATGGACCTTCCGGTTTAATAAAATCTAATCGGAAAGAAATGCTATAATTAATTTTGCGATGGCATTACAATTAAACACATTGACGGATTGAAAATCTTTATCAGTTTATCATTACAAATGTTAATCAATCCCGCTGTCTATTTTTTTTCTTCTTCTTTTTTCTTGATCTGTTCTTTATATTTTTCTACATCGTCTCTCTGTTGATCTAAAGTTTTCTTCAACAGCGTCTGTTCTTTAGGTTTAGAAAATCTTTCTTTTAATGTCGGAAGAATATCTGCTTTGATAAGTAATATTATTTCTTTCTGAGAGTAGGAAACTTGGTCGTAACCGAATATGTATCTTAACCCTAATACCCACCATGGAAGATCCTTTAAGAATGGAATGCCTCTACGCACAGTTGTCTCTTCGTTAGTAATTAATCCGCCAATTGCTGTTTCTTCTCCATTAAGAAGTAGAAGATTTGTTGTTACTTCTGTTTTGGGTTTTTCGATAGACAACGAGCCGATTACAACTGAACTTCTTTCCATTCTAACTTTTAGATACACATAATCAATCCCCTCTTCGTTCATTATATTCGGCGTAACTTCAATTATAGTTCCGCTTTGATAGAACTTGTCAATCAAGTTGCCTGCAAAATCCCGTTCTTTAATCGAGAAATCAGAACCGATTTGAGTTTTTCCTTGTTTCTTATTAATTGCCGTTATAACCGGACGTGAAATAATTTTCCCGAGATTCTCATCTTCAAAAAATTTGAACAATGCAGTAGCAGATCCATCGAAAGGACCCATTGAAAAAGTAGATTTACTACTAAGATTAAATTGCGGCGGATTCTGTGTGGTTTGTGCTGCTGTAGTAGATGTTCCACTTGCTGAAGATGATTGATCCTGAACAGAAACTAATTTACCACCAACAGACAATCCGGTTTGAGATAAAAGAAATTCCCAATTGATGCCCTGTTCTCTCATTTCCGCAATGTTTGCTTCAAACATAACGGCTGAAATTTTTACTTCTCTTTCATCAATAGATACAGCACTAGAATCACCTTTACCTTTTACATCGCCTTTTTTTCTAATGATGATTGTAGACTCTATTTCTTCTATATATAGATTATTATACTGTACTATAATCATAAGAGCTTTTTTGTACTGCATCTTATCAATCTCAATTCCGATCGGCATTGTGATACTTACCGGCGATACAACCTTCTTACCGGAGACTTTCTCACTAACTTTGCTTATTACTTGTAGCGCCTGATCAAAACTGATGCTCTCTGATAACGTAACAAGCTCATCCGGACTAACATACCCTTTTAATTTATCCTTCAAATCAATTTGACCATGGGTGGTTACAATTAATCCGAATAGAATTAAAATTACGATTAGCTTTTTCATTTTATTTACTCTGCTTTTTTTCTTTTTCAAGTTTCAAATTGTAATTCTCGATTACTCCACCTTTATTAAGTACAAAATTTACTTCGTTATTCTGATAATTAATATTGGTAAGATAACCAAGATATACCTGATCACCTTCCCATAGTAAATATGTATTTCCGCTTGCATCAGAAAGGAAAGCTCCGTCCGGAATTAGCGCTAGTAAATGAGCTGATTGAACATCCAATAATTTATCCTTATTCGGCGGTATTTCGTTTCTAATGAGCGGATAGAAGAAATCATAAACCGGATTTGGAATTATCTGATTTTCTTTAAAATTCTTTACAAAGAAACGATTATCGTTCGAATAATATACTTTAGATTTAAACTTGTAACTTACCAGGTAATGCGGTGTACCGTCTTGCTCTACTTTTACATTATTTGTTAGATCAACGTCACTAACTTTTTTAAGTTGTTTACTTTCCTCTAATGCATAAATTAGTTTTACAAAATCATTGAATTCTGCAATGCCGTTTAAAGTGTAATGATAAATATAGTAATCAGTAGAAATTTCTGTCTCAACAAATTCTATGTTAACATATGAGTTCGGTGAAAAACTAAAACTAACTTGATTCACAAAATCGAAGAACGATGCCTGCGTAAGATTATAGGGTATATTATACTTTCTATTAGCTAATATAGAATCAAGTTCAGCAACTCGTTTTTTGAGAAGATCTAATTGTTGGTTCAGAGCATCGGTATCAAGTTGGTAAAGTCTTAACTGCCCTATTTTCTTCTGCTTGTCATTAATTTTTCCTTTTTGTAAAACGAAATGGAAGAATCCCCCGCCAACAAAGATGGCTATAAAAATTATTAAAATTATGATTGTATTTTTTACTTTACTGCTCATTTTGTAGTAAGAGTATCCTTCATTAATTTCAGATTAAGAATGTATGCAAAGGCGCTTTTTTCTCTCAATGGTTCATAGTTAATACTCTTCAGTAAAGAAGCTTTGTTCTGATCTGCAAACTCGGTAAGTACACTTCTATTTAATGAATAACCATTCAATCTGATTTCATCAGGTGTTAATGTTTCAATTTTAGCTACCCAAAAATTTCTTCTTCTTTCAATAAAGTCGGACATTTTAAAAATTGTTTTATTCCAAAGACTTGAACCTTCTGATGCTTGATCTAGAATTTTTTGAGTAGCATCGAAATTTCTAATCCTTTCTTCAATAGGAGTTAATTCATTAACGAGAGTTTGATTTTCAATCTGTCTCTGATTAAGCCCGGCAATTTCATAATCAAGATCCTTTATTTCACGATTAGTGGAAAGTATTTGGAAAGTAAAATAAAATGCTGCTCCAAAGAGCAGAGGCATAACAGCATAACTATGCCATCCGAATTGAAGGAATTTTTGATTCTCTTGAATATACTTCGGCAAAAAGTTAATGCCGACATATGTTTTATCAAGTTCGTCAAAATATTCTACAGCAACGGAGATTGGAATTGCATACAACGCTAAATTTGTTTGGTCTTCATCACTAATTGAAGAAGTATTAAAATTCTCAAATTTAAGTGCGGAGACATTTGCTTCGGGAAATGTTCCATAGAAAGAAAGGATTAAATTTTCAGATCTGTCTTCACCGCATACAATAATATTATCTAACTTAGGAATACCGCCATTCTCCATCTCCAGAAGTATCTTTGAAAAATAGACATCATAAGTATGAAGATTTTTTGTCCCAATATCTAAAGTTGATCCGATATGAGAAAGTTTTTGTCCTTCCATAAAAATTAGCTTGCTATATTCTTTTCCTATATAAACGATTAGTGAGTAATCTTCAGGGAAAAATTTTATGGATTTTGAAACGTAATATGCTAATGATAATTCTGCGGTTTTAATTGTAGGTATTTTGAAATATCGTTTCTTATTATAATTGGCAAGTTGATTTATCAAACCGACACAAGGGATATCTCCTTCAATAAATACTCCAAGCATAGATTTTTCATTCAACTCAAAGACATCTATCAAATCTTCAGTTACTTCTATACCTTTAGATGTTTGCAAATCACTAATAACATTTTCGATCAACTTTTTCTTATTAGTATCACGCTGCCCTTCATAAGTATGAAAATTTATTATCGGTTCTGTTACAATTGGAATGAAAAGCATATTATTAAGATTAAGTTCGGATAAGAGCGAGTTGAGTTGACCTACATCAGATTGATCTACTTGTATTGATGATGAGGATAAATCTCCTTCAGTATCAAGATTATCAAAAGAGACTTGATCTTCAGAGATTAGATCCTGTCCATCTAGTTCTGCCATTACACCTTGTTTTAAGGATGACCGAAGTGTGCGGGACATAGTAAGAGAACCGACACTATGAATTTTAATACCATTTTTATCTCTCGATAACACAGCAAGTTTAGCATCGGTGCCTTCACAATATAGACAGACAATTTGTTTCATCTATACCTTTAACAATTGAAGAATTCTAGTTTTATTATTAGCATAGGCAATAGCACTTTCTTTAGAGATTTTCTTTTCGGTAAATAAACGTAACAAATCCTGTTCCATCGTAACCATGCCCTGTGGGCCTCCTTGATTGATCATCAAGTAAATTTCACTGGTATTATTGTTCTTTATTGCCGCTCTAACCGAAGGAGTAACTATCAAAACCTCTTTAGCCAGCACTCTTTTGCCGTCTAAACTTGGTACAAGTTTCTGTGAGACAACGGAAATTAAAACATCTGCAAGACGATTTCTTACTCTTTCTTGTTCGGTAGGATTCACCTCAGCGATTATACGGTCAATTGATTCTACAGCAGATGATGTATGTAATGTTGAGAATACTTTGTGTCCGGTGTCTGTAACTTCTAATGCCGCCATGATAGTATCGGAATCTCTCATTTCACCAATAACAATAATATCTGGATCTTGACGTAATGCTTGAGTAACTCCTTCCTTAAATGAATTTACATCTCTACCAACTTCACGATGTTTAATTATTGCTTTTCTTGATTTGTGAACATACTCTATAGGAGATGCAATAATTACTATATGACATGGATTAGTATCATTATGAAAATCAACAATAGCATCAAGTGTAGTTGATTTACCAGATCCTGTAATTCCAGTAATTAACGAGAGCCCGAATTTTATGTAACTATGGCTCATTGTTTTAACTGCAACAGGATGAAAGTCCAAAGATTCAATCGGTCGTATTCGTGTCTGTATTGATCGCATATTTAGAGCTATGCTATCCAAATCAAAATATGCATCTGCTCTAAATCTAACCGCTAACTGAGCTTTATCGTAATGAAATGAATAACTGAAATCAAGATTTCTTTCTCGTAATAAAAAATCTATTTGGTTTTTACTGAGCAAAATTATTACAAGAGTAGATGCTTCATCTTCAGTAAATTGAGGAATATCTGCAACACGTTCTTTCCTCCCAAAAATTCTAAACCAAACATAATTTTGAGTACCGTGTCCGCCTAACTCAACATCGGATGCTTGACGGTCTATCATTGTTCCTAAAATACTATTGGTCAATTGTAACATTTGAAGTCGTTGTTCATTCTGAAGTTCATGAATATGATCTGCTATATAATTAACACGCTCGGAACCAAGAACAGTGGGAGGAATTTTTGCAGTAAAAGCCGTAAGTATTTGTTTTGCATCTGAAATCATTAATAGCCGCCGCTTAAATGAGTAATTAGCAAGTTAAGCTATACTTTAATTACAATATAAAAAAAAGTTTGCTGAATTAGTCTTCCATTGTTGCGCCAATTACTTCTTGAATAGAAGTTAATCCAAGCCTCACTTTCTCAAAACCTGAATCGCGCAAACTTTTTGTCCCGTCTCTTCTTGCTTGATCGCGTAATGCTTCTTCATCAATTTCTTCGCCAGCACGTACAATTAACCTTCTAACTTCTTTTGTAAAATAAAGAGCTTCATGTATTGCCATTCTTCCTTTATAACCGCTGTGATTACACTTCTCACAACCTACAGCATCATAAATTTCATGTCCTATCCACTCTTTTATATCGAGCCCGGATGGAAGTATATGTTCTTCGAGATTCACGATTTTCTTTTTACAATTTTCGCATAATTTTCTGATAAGTCTTTGGGCAACAATAATGTTAATAGCATAAGCAATTAGAAATGGTTCAACACCCATCTTAAATAAACGCGCAACTGCACTGGGTGCATCGTTTGTATGCAATGTGGAAAATGTTAAGTGACCTGTGTTAGCAAGTTTAATAGCTGTTTCGGCTGTTTCTTTATCGCGCATTTCACCAACGAGAACAATATCCGGATCGTGACGTAAGATAGATCTGATTGCCTGCTCAAAATTCATTTTGTAACCAATCTTAAGTTGACGCGCTCCTTCGATAACATATTCTACAGGATCTTCTACTGTTAAAACATTTTTTGTGGGATTGATTACCTGATAAAGTGCTGCAACTAATGTTGTTGATTTACCACTTCCGGTAGGTCCCGTTAAAATAATCATTCCCTGGGGTTGACTTATTGCTTTTACAAATGCTGTGTTTGCGTAACCGGTGAGGCCTAATTTTCCTAAATCCCGGATTACTTTTCTATCATCAAGAATTCTTATTACTATACTTTCAAATTTATTTTTTAATTCTGTGCCAATTGTGGGAAGAACGGAAACTCTATAACGAATAATATGTCCATCAATTTCTCTTTGAATGAAACCATCTTGAGCACGTTCTCTTTCAAATCTGTCAAGTCCTTTTGAACGGTCTTTTACAACAGCCATTACTGCTTCGGGCAATGTATTTTCTTGAGTATGCCAAAGCATTAATTTACCATCTAAGCGAAAATGTATTTCTGTTTTGTTGCCGGACTTTGGAACAATATGAATATCGCTTACACCTTTTCGAGTTCCTTCAATAAGTGCAGCTTCTACTAAATTGATTAACGCACTTTTATTAATTTCTGCATCGAGTTCTTCTTCGTTAACTGATGTTTCATCCTGCACTACTTGAATTTCTTCTCCTGCTTCCTGAACTAATTTCAAATATTCATTTTCGGAAGCAACAAGAAGAGAAATTAATTTTTCATAGTCTTTTTTTCTGAGGTAATTTATTTCATACTTTTTAATGTTTAATGTATATGCAACCTTTGCAATATTTCTATCGGTTGGATCTACCGCGGCAAGAATTAATTTGTCTTTTTGTTTTTCATCAAATTTATAAGGAATAACACGGTGTTCTAGAAGCATTTTTTGAACTTCTTTTCCCTGACGCGTCATTAAATTTTTAATTTCGTTAATACGTTCGTCGGGTATTTCTTCGGGATGTATATTTAGTTCTTTGAAGGCATAAAGAACAGCAACTTCTCTAAATATTATATCATGATCATAACCAAATTCGTCCACCAAAATTTGAGCAAGATTTCTTTTAAGTTTGGTTTGGTCGTTATCTTTTATTCTGAGAGATTGCTCTAAAATTTTGTGATCAATAATTCCTTTTTTTAGAAGGAGGTAACCGATCTTATCGGTCATTTCTAACTGAGCATCAATCATCGTTTTAGCTTCCTATTTGTTATTTCATTACAGGTGATTTTGGACTAATGGTTGCAGTCTCTGCAGATACAAGAGTAAGACCAATCATCACAACCATGATTACCATTGCAATTCCAACCTGTATAAGTTCAATTACATTCTTAAGTCTATACACAGTTTCGCTTTCATAATAATTAGCAAGTTGTAGAGCTGTATTTTTAATAGTACCGGTTTCTTCACCCGAATGAAATCTTGAAAGAGCTGTTTCAGTAAAAACACCGCTAGCGGTAAAAGCTTCGGTAATGCCAACACCTTTTTTTATCATTAAGGGTATAGCAACATTTTTAATTTGATGTTCAAAATAAGTATTACCAGCAGCTTCTGCTGCAATTCGTATTGGTTCAATACTTTCTGCTGATCCGCTGTATAAAGTATAAAATACTCTGCAAAATACTTCAATAAGAGTTTTATGTATCAAAGAACCCATGATTGGCATCTTGAGCAACATATGGTCTACAAAAAATTTACCTTTTTTAGTTTTACTGAATTGCCAAAATACTAACGGCGGAACAATTAAAAACAATGCGACTAACAATCCGTTGCCCATCAAAAAATCACTTATTTTAAGAGTAGCTGCGGTTAAAGTCGGAAGTTTAATATCAAATTTCACAAATAATTTTGCCGTCTCAGGAAAAATATATCCTACATAAAATATTACAGCAAGGAAGAGAACAAAAAGTGTAACCATTGGAGTTATTAAAGCGCTTCTTAAATTCTTTCTAAATTCTTGTTGTCTTTCTAAAAACTTAGCTGTTGCTTTATACATTTCTGCCATATTACCGCTCTTAGAAGCTAACCCCAACATGTACGCTGTAAATTTTCCAAATACAGATTGATAACGTAAAAATGTAGCTTCACTATCAGCGCCTTTTTTCATTTCATTATTGATTTGTTTTAGTGTCTCTCTCAATGTTTTATTTTCGATGTCATTAACAAGTAATGTAAGAATCTCGCTATAGGGGAGTTTTTGATCAAGAAGTTCTGCGCTAATTCTAACAAATGAAACTATGTCTTGCTGTGGCGGTTTAAGATTAATTTCAAAAAGTTTTCTGTTGATCGAAAGTACTTCGTAACCAAGTTTTCTCAGAGCCGCAACTACTTCTTCTTTATTAAATGCGCGTTGCTCACCTCTTATTGGTTTTTCTCTTCCTTTTTTAATTTTATATAGGTAGGTGTTTTTCTTTTCTATTGATTGAACTTTGAGCTGATTTTTTTCAGCAAGTCTTTGAACTTTCTTTTTTGCCTCTGAATAAGTGGGTTCACTAAAAGAACCACTTATTACTTGTCCGTTAGATTTTTGTGCTGTAAAACGAATTTCTATCATAGATAAAGTTTATTATTAAAAAGAAAGCCGATAATCCCAATTAGTTGAGACTACCGGCTTTCAATTTAACAAAATTATTGTTAAAAATTAATTGTTTATCGTAGTTGATGTGATTGAATTTGCCCCTACTACCATTGTTGCTTTTACGGCACTAGTACCGTTATTTCCTTTTTCATTACCTGTTCCTACTAACGTTACAGTTTGTGCTGCTACAGTTACTGAATAAGTTCCGTTACCTGTTGTATCAAGTGCGGCAGGAATTGTCCAGCCTGTGAAAGTATTGCCGCCGCCGGCAAGAGCTGTTGGTTTTCTGTAATGTTGTTGTGCTAGTGATGCTAAGTTTGTTAAATCTGCAATAACTCCATCACGATTAGCTTGAGAGCTGCTAGCTGTGAATACATTGATACCTACAACTACTGCGATACCAACGATAATTACACCTAGAACGATTAGTAATAATTGTTGTTGACCCATTGTAACACTCCTTTAATTTGTTTGAACTTGTTATTTAAATAGTACCAGTATTGTTTTTTAATTATTTATGGTTGTAGAAGTGATTGAACTTGATCCAATCACCATTGTAACTTTAACGGCACTTGTTCCGTTATTACCTTTCTCGTTACCTGTTCCTACTATCGTTACAGATTGTGCAGTTACTGTAACCGCGTAAGTTCCATGACCGGTTGTATCAAGTTCACCGGGAATTGTCCAACCTGTAAATGTATAAGCGCCGCCGCCTAAAGCTATTGGTTTTCTATAGTGTTGCTGTGCAAATGATGCTAAATTAGTTAAATCTGAGATTACACCATTTCGGTTTGCTTCTGAACTATTTGCTGTAAATAAATTGATGCCCACAATTATTGCAATACCAACAATAATTACACCAAGAACGATTAATAATAATTGTTGTTGACCCATTAGATATACCTCTAATCAGTAGTTATTTAATTTTTAACGACAAATTTTAAATTTATTCCAATCGGTAAAATTTTCCATTTCAAAAATCTTATTTTCATTAAAGATTGTTTCAGTATTCAAATAACAAACCAAAATATTATTTTAAGAAAATTACTTATTACTGAGAATAATATATAAAATGATAAGAATAATACAAAACAAATTCTAAGAAGAATTTGGATAATTTTATTGAGCTGTAATTATTACCTGTATATTGTGGTAAAATCTATCAAGGTGCCTCGCCAAAATAAAAGGTAATCTACCGGTTGATAGGGCAATATTATAGGAAGAATGTGTTGAAAATAAGGTTGATTGATTGTTAAAGAGATCTATTTAGAACAATAATAATTGTTTCTTTCTTTTTTGCTGATTTGCTCACAGGTAACTTCACTATTTTCGGTTACCTTATTTATTGCGCAGTGCGACGACTCTTAACTTTATTTTGTCTTTCCTTAGGTATCATTTGATACTATTTAGCTAAAACCATTTTCTTTACAATTAAATTATCTCCGGTATAAAGCGCATAAAAATAAATTCCAGATGAAAGTGTAGAACGCAGAGTGTTGAATGTAGAACTATAAGTGCCCGGCTGCTGATATTCATTCGCAAGTGTAGTTACTTCACGACCAAGAGAATCATAAACTTTTAAAGTAACAAAACTTGCTGCCGACAATTGGTAACTAATAACAGTACTCGGATTAAATGGATTCGGATAGTTTTGATATAAAGTTAGTTCATTCGGAATAATATTTTCTACTGAGCTAGTCGTTTGCAAACTGGCATAGCTGGCGAGAGTTGCAATTGAAAGTTTTGCACATTTTTCAAAAAATTGTTTGTTGATAAATTGAAGAGCATCATTAGATGTGTGATAATATGCATTGAAATCCCGGTTGCTATTTATGTAAGAATAATTTTCGATAAGTAATATAGCTGAGTAATTATTATTCCAGAACGAAGAGTGATCGCTGTAAGGAATTCCGGGATTAATTAGAACAAGATTTAAACCTATTCCATATAAACCATTAACATTTACCATTTTGTCCGCTAATTGATTTGAATTACTAATATTTCTGGAATGTACTTCAGCTAAATTATCATTATCGTTATCCCACCCGATCATATCCATATTAATTACAGCAATAATACTGTCCTTTTTCGAACTTGCTTGCTGGGCATAATAACTACTTCCGTTTGAACCAGGCTCCTCATTATCCCATAAAGCATAAACTATTGTATAATCAGTTTGAAATTTAGAAAGAATTCTTGCCGCTTCTAATACTGCAGAAGTACCGCTTCCGTTATCATCAGCTCCGGGTGCAGCTCCAGTATAAGGTCGGCTGTCAAAGTGTGCACAGATTATTATTTTCTGATTGGGTCTTTTCTTTCCGTGTTGTATCCCGATAACATTTCCACCCCAGGCATCAAATGTCTGAAGTGAAGTTTCAAGTCCATATTTTCTTAATCGTAACTGTAAATATTCTTCAGCTACTACATTACCAGCACTTGTATAAGCACGAGATGAGATAAATTGAGTTCCACTTGGAACGACAACAGACTTATCCCCCGTTAGCTCTTTCAGATTTTCATAGAGTGAGTCAATACTGACTGAATTGATTATTACAATAACAGTTGGATCAGTCTGCGCAGATATGATCTCATTCATCATCGTGATAATTAAAATAAAATAGAAAATTATTTTTCTAATCAAGATAAATCCTAAATGTTAACTACTAATCTAAAAAAGAATGATTTGAAGACAATGCAATTTTAATTCGCAGTTGTACTTGCATGTTTATTCAACTCACCTTATATTTTCAGTCAAATTTATAGAATAACCTAAATAATTTAGATAATATATGCTTGATGGCTTAGATATAACCATTCTTAAAAAACTTCAGGAAAACGGAAGGACTAAAAGAAATGAGTTGGCGGATGCAATCGGTCTATCAATCCCTTCTTTAAGTGAACGTCTAAAAAAACTTGAAGACAATGGTGTGATTGAAGGTTACTATACAAAAGTTAATCGGCATTCGTTCGGTTTTGATGTTATGGCTTTCGTCTCGGTAATTATGGACTCTTCAAAAAGTTATGAAAAATTTTCCGAGCTCGTAAAAAAAACTCCTGAGATCCTGGAGTGTCATGCAATTCTTGGAGAGGGTTCTCATATTCTTAAAATTGTAGTCAAAGGTTCAAAAGATTTAGAAATGCTTCTTGGTAAAATTCAATCATGGCCAGGAGTGCACCGGACAGTTACAAGTTTTGTATTATCTACTATCAAAGAGACAACAAGTTTAAACTTACAATCTAAAAAGGAGTAGCAATGGCAAAAGCAAATTCTCCGGCACTTAATGTGCTTTCGTATATAAAAACAAATAAGATTCAATTCGTTGATTTCAAGTTCATGGATTTTCCGGGACAGTGGCAGCATTTCTCTGTTCCGGTTAATCAATTAAATGAAGATTCTTTTGAAGACGGATTTGGTTTTGACGGTTCATCAATCCGTGGCTGGAAACATATCCATGAAAGCGATATGCTAATCATTCCGGATGCAACAACAATGTTCCTCGATCCGTTTATAACATTGCCTACAATATCTATGATCTGCGATGTATATGAACCGGCAACAAAAGAAAAATATTCACGGTGCCCGCGTAACATTGCACAAAAAGCCGAAGCATATTTAAAATCAACAGGCATAGCTGATATAGCTTATTTCGGACCTGAAGCAGAATTTTTTGTTTTCGATGATGTACGTTTTGATTCCGGACCTAACTTTTCTTTTTATTCCGTTGATTCGATTGAAGGGAAATGGAATAGCGGGCGCGAAGAAGACCCCAATCTTGGTTACAAACCTCGTTATAAAGAAGCTTACTTTCCCGTTCCGCCAACCGATAAACTGAATGATCTTAGAAATGAAATGGTTGTTAATCTAATGAATATGGGAATTGAAGTTGAAACACAACATCACGAGGTTGCAAGCGGAGGACAATGCGAAATTGATTTGCGATTTGCGCCGTTATTAAAAGCTGCCGATCAATTATTGATGTTTAAATACGTTGTAAAAAATACTGCAAAGAAAAACGGAAAGACTGTTACTTACATGCCTAAGCCAATCTTTGGAGATAACGGAAGCGGTATGCACGTACATACAAGTCTATGGATGAAAGGTAAACCTCTTTTTGCAGGCGGTGGTTATGCAGGATTAAGTGAAATGGCTCTTTATTATATTGGTGGACTTTTAAAACATGCACCATCTTTACTTGCATTTACAAACCCGACAACAAATTCATACAAAAGATTAGTTCCGGGCTTTGAAGCTCCGGTAAATTTAGCATACTCACAAAGGAACAGGAGCGCTTCCATAAGAATTCCTATGTTCTCTAACAATCCTAAAACTAAACGGGTTGAGTTCCGCTGTCCGGATCCATCAAGTAATCCTTACCTTGCTTTCTCTGCTATTATGATGGCTGGTCTTGATGGTATAAAAAATCGAATTGATCCTGGTGATCCGTTAGATAAAGATATTTACGATCTATCACCGGAAGAATTGAAAGACGTTCCTTCAACTCCGGATTCTCTTGGAAAAGCGCTTGAAGCTTTAGCCGATGATCATGAATACTTATTAAAAGGTGATGTATTTACCGAAGACGTAATTAATACGTGGATTGATTATAAAATTGCCAAAGAAATAAAACCAATGGCATTACGTCCTCATCCTTTTGAATTTGAAATGTATTTTGATGTGTAAGAAAAAATTCATGAATTAAAATTTAAGGGCTCGTTTATTCGAGCCCTTTTTATTTCGGTAGAATTATTTCCTGCGTTCTAAATGCTCGCGGGAATTGGCTTTTCAATCCTTCTTTGGAGGCAACTGCGGTTCCAAGAAAATAGTTTTTGTATTTAACAACTTTCTGACCGCCAATTTGAAAATGTTTTTTAATTGTTCCACCGCTGAAATAAATATTAAGCTCGGAAATATTTTCCAGCTCAATAATATTTTTTGTGATTGATTTACCTATAACTTGAGCTGCAAGAGAGTTAAGCTGTAGGATTCCACGCTTATCAACTATACCTAATCTAGTCCCAATTCTATTAAACGCTTCAAGATGATCACTATTCCAATCATTGTTTACAAAATGAATATCATGGTTCTTAATCAGATACTTATAATCATCAAATTTATTTCGATTTATCCCATAATAATCAGAAAGAATTTTTAGATAATTATTTACTTTCCCGCTGGATGATTTTATCAGATCATATTTTTTTTCTTGTCTCACCGTTCGCTCTAACGGCTCGGTCTTATCAATCTTTTTCAGTTTGGCTACAAAAAAACCTTCGCTTTCAATTTCCCAAGGAAAAATCCGACGGGTTCTCTTTAACTCACTGCTAAGAATTGCATCCCCAAACTTTGCATATCCTTCATTGCTTTTAACAGGCAGATCTATTTCTTCCAGTTCAACAGGATATTTATTCAACACTTTGTTAATTATAAGTTCATTCTCTTCAAGAGTTAATGTACACGTTGAGTAAACAATCTCTCCGCCGATCTTACACATTTTAATTGCGGCAATAAGAAGGCGCAATTGTAAGTCCGACATTGCCTCAGCTTTGCGCTGATCCCACCAATTACTAACCTCACCTTTTTTCTGAACAATTCCCAAAGCGCTGCAAGGTGCATCAACTAATATTTTATCAAATCGGTTTTCAAATTGTTTACTCAACAATTCTCCCTTGCCGTGCATAATACCTACATTCACCAAACTCATTTTATCTACGTTAAAGACCAAACTTTTCAAACGATCAACAGAAATTTCATTAGCGATCAATGTTCCGCGGTTATTCATTAATTCCGCAAGCTGTGTTGTTTTAGAACCCGGTGCAGCACATAAATCTAAAACCGCATCAGTACTGCTTGGATTAAGAACAAGAGCCGGGATCATTGACGACAAACTTTGTATGTAATACTTGCCGAGAATAAACTCGAGAGTTTTGCTTACAACATCTCCGCCGGAGATTATACGAAATGCATTTTTAATATTGGGAATCGGCTGGAGATAAATTCCGTAACCCTTTAATCGTTCTTCCAGATCATAATTCTCATTAAGTAAAGAAGTTCTTAGATACGGTTTGTACTGGCTGTTGTGATACTGTTTATAATTTATTAGAAATTCTTCGCCAAAGTGCGTGCGGATATAATCTGTTATGTTGCTGCTAAGTTCTATCAAACTATTGTCGTGTGAGGTTGAGTGAGTTGAATACTTGTATTGAAATTCTTTTAAATCCTTTCGAGTTTGGAAAAGTCTGCTTGAACTCTTTTTCCATTTCTTTTAAGAATGAATCAAGATGTTTTTCGTAATCGCGCACAGTTTCATAAACATGCATTGCTTCTTTAGGAATTTTTATCTGAGGTGGTTTTAATCTGTTTGCATAGAGAACATATTTTGCCTTAAAGTGATCGTCCGTTGTAAAAATAGTTTCGCCAAGTTCATTTGTAATTTGGTAACTGTCAAAAAAAAGTGGAGGAAGAAAAAGAATTTTTCCAGGAAGAGAAATTTCTTCGTATTCGGCTGAACCGATAAAATCATCCGGGAATAATTTTAACTTCTCTTTGATTTTCTCAACCCAATTTTGTGCAAATTCTTTTTCTGTCATGACCGTTTTCCGGTCATCCTGAGTAGCCCGGCTGTTGCCGGACGACGAAGGATCTCACAACTCAAATAGTTAGAGATTCTTCACCCCGATTACATCGGGATTCAGAATGACAATATTATTTTTGTGACTTAAAATTTACATCAACTGCTTCCGGGTTTTCAATCCAATCAGCAACAAACACATTAGTATCGTGTGATGATTTTCTATCTGTTCTTCTGTTAGAACAAAAGACTATTTTTTTACCGTCGAATGAAAACATCGGAAAAGAATCAAACATTTCTGAGTTTGTAATCTTTTCAAGTCCTGTGCCGTCAACATTAATCATAAATACGTCAAAAATTCTTCCGCCTTTATCAACAGAATGATTATTTGAGCAGAACAAAATCTTTTTCCCGTTTAGATTAAAAAACGGCGCCCAATTAGCACCCGGAAAGTGTGTAACTTGTTTTGCATTCTTGCCGTCAATATCAGCAACAAAAATGTTTAGTTCCTTCGGTTCAACATAACCTTCAGATAACAGCTTCTTATAAGTTTCTGCTTGATCGTCTTGCGGTCTGCTTGCGCGCCAAACGATTTTTTTAGAATCACGAGAAAAGAAAGCGCCTCCGTCGTATCCTAATGTGTTAGTAAGTTGTAAATATTTTCCGGTTTTTATTTCATATCGCCATAGTTCTAAATCACCCGAACGTGTTGAAGTAAAGATAATATATTTGCCATCCGGTGAAACTGTGGCTTCGGCATCGTAACCTTCCCCGCCGATCAATATTTGAGGACTTGATCCGTCTTTGTTTGCAATATAAATATCATAGCTGTTGAACAAGGGCCAAACATATCTTCCGCCGGTAAACATTTTATGTTCAGGGCATTTATCGCCCGCAGCATGAGTAGAAGCATAAATAATTTTTCCATCTTTAAGAAAATAACTGCAAGTAGTTCTTCCCTTGCCCGTAGAAATTAGCTGATACCGTTTACCGTTATCAAGCGGAGATCCGTCAATATTCATTTTGAAAATTTGATCGCACGGCTGTAAATTTATTTCGTTCCAATCGCTTTGAAATGTTAACTGTTTATTATCAAAACTCCAATATGCTTCGGCATTGTTTCCGCCAAAGGTAAGCTGTTTTATGTTTCGCAGATGAGTTTCACCGGAAAATCGAAGTGTGTCTAACAATGGATTATAATTTTGTTTTTGCACTGTTGACGTAAAAGAAAAAAGTAAAGGCATTACAAAAAGAATTAGTAATAAAGAAGTTCGCAAAGAAATAATTCTATTTTTTATCAAAATTTGTTCTTCCTATAAATGTTACTGAAGTTTAATAACCTTTTTATCTTTGCGGAATAGAAAATAAATCCCAATGATCACAAAAGGAATACTTAAGAGTTGTCCCATATTCAAAAATAAATTTTGCTCGAATAGAGATTGATTCTCCTTAAAAAACTCAACAAAAAATCTGAATCCGAAAACGGAGACAAGAAACAATCCGAACAGCAATCCGTTTTTAAATTTTCCTTTTACTCTAAAGTAGAACGAAAGCAAAAAAATAAAGATTAACAAATATGCAATTGCTTCGTAAAGCTGAGCCGGATGACGTGGTATATTATCCACAGAGACAAATACAAATCCACAATTACCGTTTGTCGGTTTACCAATTATTTCCGAGTTAAATAGATTTCCCATACGGATAAAAAATCCCGAGAGGGCAACTGTTATAACAACACGATCCATGATCCATAAAAATGAAATTTCTTTTTTCTTTCGGGTATAAAGAATGAGAGCAGTTATTATTCCAATCCCTGCACCGTGACTTGCTAAACCGCCTTTCCAAATCTGAAGTATTTCTAACGGATGACTTAAATAATAATCCGGATTATAAAAAAGACAATGACCTAGACGTGCACCGAGAACAGTTCCAAGAATCATATACCAAACTAAATCGTTTAGGTCGTGTTCTGATTTATTTTCTCTCTTAAAAATGATTATCATAATCTGGTATCCGACAATAAACGACATTGCGAAAAGAAGTCCATACCATCGAATTGTAATAGGACCGATCGAGAAGATATCAGGGCTTACATCCCAATTTATCACGTTTACCTTACCTTATGGTTTGATCTTTTATCTGACTTGAAGATAGCAGCCCTAAGAAAAAAATTGATTTGTCGTTTGGCTGTGATGGCAAATTTACATAATAGACGGTTAATAAAGCAACTAAGCAAACATGCTCTTTTGACTCAAATAAAGCATAAACGATCATTCTTCCCAAATAAAATCGAATAACAGATAGGAAGCTGTTAACATGATTACATCGTAGCAAACAAGAACGGCAATTTCTACAAATGAACTGCTTACGGAATTACCATCCATTGCAAATTTGGTTAGCTCAAGAAGTGTGAGAATTAATGGAAGTAAAATCGGAAAAGATAAAACCGGGTAGAGTGTTCCTTTTGAACTGGCTTTGGATATTATTGCTGCAATAATCGTTGATGAAATTGCAATTCCGATATTTCCAAACAGAAATGCAATTGCAAATAATGTGAAATTTTTTATTATGAAAGAATTGAATAGGATCGAAAAAAGAAAAGTAATTACGAAGTTCATTAAGAAAACGAGCAAGAGATTAAAAATAAGTTTACCTGAAAATATAGTTGATGGTGCGGCAATTAAATGAAGTGTCATTGTTGTACCGCGCTCTTCTTCTGATACAAAAGCGCGTGAGAGTCCCGACATTGCTGAAAAAAATATTACTACCCATAAAAGTCCACCGGTTAAATATTCCGTGATCTTTTCGCTGCCGATCGAAAACATAATTACGCTGATAGTAACCAATATGAACATTGCCAGCGCATTAATTGCATAACGCGTGCGCAGTTCCGATTGCCAATCTTTTTTGAAAAGCGAATATGCTTTCATCTATTAATTTGCTCTTTTAAATTTTTCCAATTCAATTACTTGACTGCATAATGCAATGTCCGAATCTTCATTCGAAGCAATAATCACCAGATTATTTTCAGCTTCTTTCTTAATTAACTCATAAACTTTTTCTTTACCGGGATTATCCAAATTGGATGTTGGTTCATCTAAAATTATAAGAGATGGTTGATGCAAAAGAGCAAAAATAAATTTCAACCGCTGTTTCATCCCTGATGAATACCCGCGGACAAGATCATTTTTCCGGTCAATAAGTTTTAGTTCGTTCAGTAGAAAGTCTGAGCGTTCTTTATTGAAACTAATCCCTCTAATATTCGAAAAGTGTAAAAGATTTTCTTCGGCGGTGAATTCATCATAAAGAAAAAGATATGGCGAAACAAAACCGATGTGATTATGAAGCTTGACGGATTCTATTTCTTTCAAATTATTTTTATGAATTACTTTTCCGCGTGTGGGTGAAATTAAATTTGCTATAATTTTAACTAACGTTGATTTGCCTGAACCGTTCGGTCCCGATATTCCATAAATATGTTGCGATGAAAAAGAAAAATTAATTCCGTCAAAGATCAATCGTCTTCCGAAATACTTAACAAGATTATTTAATTCAACTGAGTAATTAGTCATTTTGAATTACAAGTTTCCCTTTTTTAACAGTATCTCCCGTTTTAGCAACAAAAATATAAATGCCGGTTCCTAATTTTTTACCGTTATTATCCAAACAATTCCACGAAATTATTTCATTGCTAACAATATTGATTAGACCGGAATAAACCAAATTCATATCAACTGAATAAATGTAAAGTTGTGCTGTACTTTCACCGTTAGCATCCACGGGAATGTTTATTGAATTATGCAATGTATATTTGAACGGCTGCGGAAATGCATAATCTGTCCCGGCAGACATAACATTGCCGCTCAATACAATTGCTTCGGTTAAAATATAGCTTTGTGGTTCTAACTTTGAGTAGAAATTTTCCGCAATCTTTTTCCCGCCAGTTATTAGCGATGTAGATAAAGTATATGTAAACGACAAAGTAGAAACAGGTGAAGTAATTCCGCCGGCAACATCGCTGTTGGTGATAAGTGTAATAACAGAATCTTTTCCACCGCTTGAATTATAATACTTCTTATAAAAATTATTAGATACAGCTTCGGAACTCACAGTAATAGAATTTGTATTTTCAGTCGGGTTAATAAGAGGATAGTATGCTGCTTCTTTAAAATATTTATGGTTGTCTCTAACGCCGGTAAAATAAGTCCATTGCCCAAATTTGTTAAACTCTGTTTTAAAATCTGAACCGGCTTGTTGGATTGCTTTAGCAATTGCATTGAGTGCACGTTCTGCAGGCATCAATTCCCAGATTTTTTTAATGATATTTATACCAAATCTATCACGTAAAAAAATATTCCAAATTGCACGACTGTAACCATCATCAATATATGTTGAAGAAAATGCTCTATGTGGATTTCTAAAATAAGTATCTATATAATAATAATAATCATTGATGCTGTCGTAAACAAACTCTTCCATTGAAGTCGATGTAAGCTCGTAATAGAAAGAGTCATTAGCGCGGTAAATATAATTTCCCATTTGAATAGCGTGATGCAACTCATGAGCAATAGTAACACGCGCAGCATTGATTCCGTGTGTATTATAATTAGATCCGAAATCGTTATCAATGTCTATATAGGATGTCCAAGTTGAGTCAGTGATTAATTGATCAGGTGTAGTACCACCGTATGTTCCTCCGCCTTCATTTAGAATGTAAATATCATATCGGTAGTCCCCTCCTCTACTAGAATCGGGCGGCGGTGGTGGATAACCAAGAATGTTTACTTCATAATTGTAAGATGAATCAGCCGCTTTTGCTGCTTCTTTAATATCATAACCCGGAGCATTATTACCCGTTTTATAATAATGAATTCTGAACCAGCCCCTTGGCGATACAAAACTTGTATCTGTTTTCGGTCTATCTAGAAAGGTTGCCAATATTATTTTTTGTTTCGGTGAAAAATTCTGATAATTCATCTTCACTTGATTAACAATTCCGAATCCGCATTTTATCGGAAGATCGGTTTTACCTGCAACCTGCGGCTTAACATTTTGATTTGTCCCTCTAACGCGTAAAAATTCATTGTATAATGAATCTAAATTCTGTGCATGTGGTATAATGAAAGGGGTCAATAAGAGAAGAATAAAAAGTTTTTTCATTTAATTTTTTCAAAAGTTATTGTATTAAGTAAGCTGTTTGAATAGATCAAAAATGTTTTTCTTTTGTTTAAGACAGTAACAAGATAATTATTGATATTTTTTGAAACAAATAAATCCTTTTCTATTGGTGATTTTTCTTCTCCTGTAAATGAAACACTCCGAAACTTACCGCTTGCATTATAAAAATAAAAAGAGAGTTCATCACCATCGCTGCTTATGTTATATCCGGTTGTTACATTTTTATCTATAGATATTTTTAAGGGATACTTGCTCATCTTGCTATTGCTGAATGTATAAAGAAAAGAATTGTTATTGTTAGTAGTCCAGAATGTAACGGGTCTTGCCCGGCTGATTAATTCGTTTAGACAAATAATTGTATAATTAAATTTATCCCTTTCTTTTAAATTAAAGTTAAGTATGGATCTCTGATCAATTATTTTTTTATCAAAAACTGTTTTAACCAGATTGATTTGATTTTTGTTCTTCACGACACTGTATATATCTTTATAAACACCAAATGTTAACCAGGATCGTTCAACATTCGAGTTAATTAAATTGATTTGAGATGAGACAAGACGGAAATCTCTAAACTCGAATTCTTGTAAATATGTTTTAATATCTTTTTTAATCAACGCATAAATATTCTGACGGTCTTTCAAACGATCGCTTGTAAATTTAAGATCCTCAATGTGACCGTCTACATAAATCGTCTGCTTTTTATAGCTATGTTCATCAAAATTCATTCGAATAATTTCAATTATGCTGCTTCTTTTTGAAAAACAATAAAATGTTTTGATTCTTGATTTGCTCTCGTCAACAACAATGTCGGTAAAATCAGATAAAAGCGGAATGCTAAAATATGTTCTCAATAAATTTCTTCTCTCGCTTAATATTAGTTTGAGCGCTTTCTCTGTTTCATCAATAAAACAAACATCCTTAAACTTGTCATTCAGATAATTAAAAGTTGTTAATGCCGTTGGTTTAAATCCAAGCGAAATCGAGAAAGAATCGTTGTCAATTCCTGGATTGTTAATAAGATATATTTTCCCTTCTGTGCTTATAAGAGCTAATTTCTTTCCGGTTCGATCTATGTATGCAGTTAGATCTACTAATCCGTTCTTCTGCATGTAAACAATCGGCGGATAAAACACGTTTGAACTTTTTGCAAACGAAATATATAATGTTCCGCTTTGAGTATTTATAAAAGCAATATCGTTATAACCGTCTCCGTTATAATCAAGAATTGAATATTTATCAGGCTTAACAGGTGTTTCAAGAATAAACTTTTTTTGAAATGAGGAAACCGAATCCCCAAGCAGAACTTCGAAATGATTATTTTTGATATAAACCAAATCATTAAATCCATCGGAATTAAAATCAGAAGTTTTGAATTCACTTATTTCTCCACTCAATCCGATAGAACGGGATTCTGTAAAATTGCCGGAGCCGTTATTATAGAATAACAAAACAGAATTTGAATAGAGATCAACAGCAGCAATATCGGGGAATGAATCGTAATCCAGGTCAATAAATGTTGAAGCCAAAAATACTTTCCCGGTTTCGATCCTTGTTTCAAGAAGACTTCTATTTTTTTCTTTTATTATAGAGAGTCCGCTGAGCGAAGTCCCGGAAACTAATCCCTCCGGTTTTCCGTCACCATCTATATCGCTTACATCAATATTCAAAGGAAAACCGTTCAATTTAATTTTACTTTGGGTAGAGATCGTACCGGATCTGGAAAATGAAGCAACCCCGATCTGTCTTGTTCTGCGCGAGAGAAAAATAAATTTTCTCTCAGATGAACCACTGCTAAAGGAATGAATATTAGAAATGGCAATCGGAGAATATTTTTCCGATAGATTTATTAGTTCGGATTTTTTATCTGAAAGAGCCGAAACATATTTATTGTTGATTGAATTATAGATCAATAAATCTCTATAACCATCCGAGTTGTAATCTACGGGAAAAATATTCGCGAAATTTTTATTGATTGAAAATTCTCTATATCTGCAAAAACCGTTTATAGGAATTTGAGCAATGATGTCGGAGAGAAAAAAGAGAGTGACAAGAAATGAAATTAATATAATTTGTTTAACCGCCGAGACGATTTTTTCTTCTTTGAAGTGCTTCATCAAATCTTCTTTTTTCGTCATCTGTTTCAGGTACAATTTCGAATGTATCAACCGGATTTCCATTTTCATCTACGCTGACAAAAGTTAAGTATGCTGTATTAGTGTGTATGCGTATTCCATCTATGTGTGATTCTGCAAATACTGTTACTCCAACTTCCATAGAAGTTCTAAACGCACGATTTACCGATGCAATTAAAGTTACAACATTGCCTAGTTTTATGGGATGATGAAAATCAATCCGGTCAACAGAAGCAGTAACACAAACGCGTTGAGAATGTTTGGCAGAAGAAAGTGCTGCACAAATATCTATCCAGTGCATTAGTTGACCGCCCAATAAATTTCCGAGCTGATTCGTATAATTCGGCAGAACGAGTTCGGTCATTGTAATAATAGATTCACTTACTTTCTTTTTTCTTCTTGGTTCTATCATTTCTTGCTCATTAACTGCGATTCTGTTTCTTTAAGTTCTTTTGCGTTTGTATCATCGGGGTAACGATTAACAAATAAACTTATGTCCGCAAGCGCTTCATTATTCAATCCTTTTTTCATCTCTAACTTTATTTTATTGTAAAGAGACATTGGCGCAAACTTAGTATCATGAAATGTTTCAGCAACGGTACCGTAATATTTTATCGCTGCATTTGAATATTCCATTTTTTCATAAATCAATGCGCTTTGATAATCTTTCCGAGCCAATTTTTCTGTGAGTGTTTTTATTTTTTTTTCAGCTTCTTCAACTTTCTTATCTGCAGGGAAAAAATCTATAAACGCCTGCATTTCCTCAATTGCTTTTTTTGTATATGCTTGATCTAGCTGGTAAGGCGGTGATAACTGAAAATACGACTCGGCAAGCATGAATTGTGCTTCCGGGATAAATGGACTTGCCGGAATATTCCGGATCAGTTTACTGAATTCATACGCTGATAATAAATATTGCCCGCGTTTGAAGTAGGTCATCCCTAAATAATATTGTGCATCATCATTAAATGCACTACCGGAGTACTGTAATAGAAAACTCTGGAATTCCTGGATTGCCAGTTCATAATCTTCATCATTGTAAAGTTGATAAACATAATTATAATATTGTTCGGCGTTGAATTTACTTGTATCTGCCGCGTTTGAACATCCGATTATAAATGATAAAGTTAGAATGACCGCTAATAATTTCATCTTGTTTAACAAGTGTCTCCTCTCTTTTAAGCGTTGTAAAAATAAACAATTTAGGTTAGCTGTGAAATACCAATTCTACACTATTTACTGCGAATGCTAAACAGTAAAACAATCGTTACGATTAGAGTCCCGACAACAATAATCGGTTCCCATAAATTTGATAAAAGAGGCGTTGATGGTATTGATGATTGTGTAAACGGAAGCGTTTTATTTTCCAATCCGGATATTTCATCAACCTTTACGGTATCAATTTGATTTTCTAGGTAACTAAATGACTTAATAGTTTTATCTGTTCCGGTAATAGTTAAAGAGTAATAGAAAGTTATTTTCCTTTCAAGCAATAAACCGCCAAACAAACCATCGGAAAAAGGATTTCTGTATTCTACTTTTAGAGATGTAACTGCATAATTTACTGCAGAGTTTGATTCAATAGTGGAAGTTGTTAATAAATATCCGTGTTCGTTAAACGTTTGAAATATTTTCGGTTTAAGAACTTCGAGAATCAGCAAGGATGTAAATGAAAGATTAATTGTTTGCTTTGTACCAAGAACAGAATCTGCTCTTGAAACAGATCTGTCAATTAATTTATAAATAACATCAATATTGGTTTTTGTCTGAGCGATAGATGAAACTGAAATCAATAAAGTTAAGATTGGAATTATATACGGTTTTATTTTCAATTAATTACAAATTTTGTTGAGGAATAATTTATTTGAATTTTACATCTTTGTCATTGCGAATCACTACGCAGTAGTGATGAAGCAATCTCCAAGACTGGAATTGTTTCACTCATTCCATTCATTCGCAATAACAAATATAAATTCTATCTTCTTCCAGCAGCAATTTCTTGAAGACGTGCAATTCTTTCTTCAATTGGCGGATGTGTCGAAAATAATTTCATAAGAGATTTTCCGCTCAATGGATTTACAATAAACATATGTGCAGAAGATGTTCCGGCATTTCTCATTGGGATAACTTCATTTCCGTGTTGAAGTTTATTTAATGCGGAAGCTAATGCAAGCGGGTTGCCCGATATTTGCGCTCCGCCTTCATCCGCCATATATTCACGTGATCGCGATATTGCCATTTGAATTAACATTGCTGCGATAGGTGCAATTATTATTAAAGCTAAATCAGAAAAAATATTTCCTCTATCACGTTCATTCCTTCCACCGCTGAACATTGCCGCCCATCCTGCCATACGTGCAATAAAAGTTATTGTTCCAACCAAAGTTGCAGCTATTGTCCCAACTAAAATATCTCTGTTCTTCACGTGAGTTAATTCATGTGAGATTACACCTTCAAGTTCATCCCGTTTCAGAAGATTTAATATTCCTGTAGTTACTGCTACAGCACTATGCTGAGGATTTCGTCCTGTAGCAAAAGCGTTCGGTGTTGGATTTTCCATTACATAAACTTTTGGCATCGGCAGTTCAGCTTTCATTGCTAAGATCTCTACAGAATCATAAAGTTGAGGATATTGTTCGCGCGTAACTTCCTTAGCTCGATACATCTTTAAAACTATTTTATCCGAAAACCAGTACGAACCAAAATTCATTACAAGCGAAATTAAAAATGCCACCATCATTCCCGAATTGCCGCCAATAAGATTTCCGACAAGAATAAACAGCACCATCATCACTGTCATTAGTATAGCTGTCTTAAAGCCGTTCATCAATTACTCCTTTTTTTTGTGTCAAATTTAAGTTGAAAGTTTTCATCTATCAAGTTTGTTTGAGTTGTTATTCAACAGATATTGAAATTAAATTGTTCCAAAATAAAAAGCGGCTGAAGTTTGGCTTGCCTTTATTGGCATTTATCTGTAAAATCGCATCAAAATTTGTCGGGAATATGAAAAAGATCTCAGTTGTCTTATCAGCATTGTTAATTTCATCTACACTTTTTGGACAAAGTACGTTTGAATTTTTAAAATTAGATACAAGCCCGCGTGCAGCCGCTGTTGCCGGAAGTTTTGTAGCTAACAATGATGACCCCAATGTTATATTCTATAATCCAGCGGGAATTAATTTACTTAGAGGTACACCGGTTTCATTTTCATTTTTAAAGCATGTTTTAGATATCAATTCAGCAAGTTTAACATATTCAAAAGAGTTTGAAGGTATTGGAAGATTTGCAGCCGGAATTCAATACATCAATTACGGTTCGTTTATAAAAGCAGATGCAAGCGGGACAAAACTTGGAGAATTTAGAGCTGGGGAGATGGCTTTACTTATCGGGTATGGAAATCAATTAGACAACAATTTTTATTACGGTGCTAATCTAAAATTTATTTATTCAAGTATTGCAGGTCAATCTTCAACGGGATTAGCTTTTGATATCGGTCTGCATTATGCTATACCGGAATCAAGATGGAATTTTGGTTTTTCCATTTTAAATCTTGGAAAGCAGTTATCAAGTTATTTCAGCACCAAAGAAGATTTACCTCTCGACGTACGTTTTGGGTTTTCAAAAGAACTTGAAAAACTCCCTTTTAAATTTTATTGGTCATTCAACAAGCTCAACGAAAGACAAGACAACTTTTTTGACCGCTTCGGACAAATTACACTTGGCGGAGAATTCCGTTTAGGTCAAAGCATGCGTTTACGATTCGGTTATGATAATGAGAAAAGACGCGAAATGAAAATTGGAACTTCTGCTGGTTTAGCTGGATTTAGTGTAGGACTTGGATTTATCGTAAGCAAATATAATGTTGATTATTCATTTTCATCTATGGGATCTATCGGCGCGCTACATCGTTTTGGAATTTCAACAACCCTTTAATAAAAAATTATGACTTACAGGTTTGGATTTTGAATTTAATTCGTAAATCGTAATTCATAATTCGCAAATCATTTCTTAAACGATGTTTTAAGATATTGTTCAGCAAACTTATGAGAATCATTCCGATCACGTAATTGCAAAGTCTCGTTATAATATTTGATTGCTTTGTCACGCTTCCCCATTTGATCGTACAACATCCCGAGATAAAAAACTGTATTAATTAAAAAACCGGATTCTTTTTCTTTATCCAATTTACGGGAAAGTATTTCAGATGTTTCAAAATAAACTGCAGCAGAATCAACTCTCTCTTTTAATTTAAAATCCATCCCAAGATAATAAGTTGCTTCGCGTTCAAAGCGTTTATTATAACCGGGCTTACCGACTTTACATTTATTATAAATATCTCTAAAAGTTTTTACCGCTTCCGTATAATTATTTTCTTTTACGAAAGTAAGACCAAAATATTTTTGAAAGTTGGGATTATTCGGAAAATCAGCTAATAAAATTCGCGCCCACTTACGTGATTCATTCATATTATCTTCAAACTGAAAATTGAGAGTCATTAAAAAGTAACGCGATTCAAGACGCGCATATCGTCCGTTGATCGCAACGTTTTCAAGCTCTTTCAGCCCTCTTGCTTTATCACCTTTGGGGAAAAAGACCATGAATGGTTTTACTGCCGGATATTTTTGCGGAATTACATCTGCATAATAATGATAGATCCCAAACCCCAACTGCACATCAACATTTTTCGGATTCGCTTCGTAAGATTTGAATACAAGAGCAAGCCCGTCCTTTCCATCAAGTGCGGCTTTAAACCAGCTTTCGCGTATCGCAAGCAGTCTTCCTCTAAATCCTAGTGAACCGCCTTTGAAAAACATTGCATCAACACTCTTATCATTATTATCAAGAATGTTGTCGCATATATCAATACACTCTTCAAGCTGATTGTAAAATTTTTCATCTAAACTTTCGTTATCGAGATCAAGAAGAATTCTCCACCAGGTTATCATTGCCTTAAAAAATTTTCCTGAAGGGTGAGTAGGATATTCATTCGTAACTGTATCAAATGTCTTTTCGGCTTTATCGAATTCGATTCCATAGATTTGATTCACTCCCGCTTTAACGAGTGAATCATGCCTAACCCAATTGTAGTTTTGTGCAGTTAGACGGAGCGTAATTAAAAAAAGAATTGAAAAAACAATTTTAGTTTTCAAGTAATTCTCTTTGGTTTTATCACTCTGAGATTAGATTTGCTCAAACGAATAATCTGCGATTCTTCGTCGTCCCGATAAAAATAATCGGGACTTCTCAGAATGACATGTTAACATGTCATTTTCTTTTGGGACGATACATATCAGTTGCGCGTCCGTAAAAAACTTCTGCAGCTGCCATCATAGTTTCAGATAAAGTCGGATGAGGATGAATGGTTAATTCTAAATCTTTTACAACCGCTCCCATTTCAATTGCTAATGTTCCTTCAGCTATCATATCTCCCGCCCCAACTCCAACAATCCCAACACCAAGAATTCTTTCCGTCTCAGGTTCAATTATTAACTTAGTCATTCCGTCATTCCGATCCAATGTAGTTGCACGTCCGCTAGCACCCCACGGAAATTTTGCAACTTCAACTTTAATTCCTTTTTCTCGTGCTTCTGTCTCACTTAACCCTGTCCATGCAAGTTCGGGATCAGTAAATACAACTGCAGGAATTGCATTTGGTTCGAACGCAACTTTATGACCGAGTATTGCTTCAACAGCTACTTTACCTTCTGCTGCAGCTTTATGTGCTAACATCGGATTGCCAACAACATCGCCGATAGCATAAATGTTCGGGTCTTCCGTCATCAATTTTTTATCAACAATAATAAATCCGCGTTCATTGATTTTCACTTTAGTCTTTTCCAAACCAAATCCATCGGTAACAGGTTTACGTCCAACTGATATCAAAACTTTATCAAAAGCTTGTAATGGTTCTATAACATTTTTCCCTTCAAGCTTAACTTGAATACCTTCTTTTGTCTCTTTCAATTCAACTACTTTAGTTTCAACAAAAACATTTTGCATCATAGATTTAACACGTTTTTCTAAAACAGCCACAAGATCACGATCGGCTCCGGGCAAAATTCCGGGTAACATTTCAACTATAATAACTTTACTACCAAGTGCAGCATAAACTGTACTCAGTTCCAAACCAATATATCCGCCGCCAATTACAAGCAGTCTCTCCGGTACATCGTTCAATTCAAGCGCTGATGTTGAATCCATAACCTTGGGAGAATCTATCGAAAGTCCCGGCACTTTTGCGGGTGTTGATCCGGTTGCTATAATCGCTTTTTCAAAAACCATCTCTTCGATTGTGCCATCAGATTTATTTATAAGTAGAGTATTCGAATTTACAAACGATGCTTTTCCCTGAATAAAATTTACTTTACGTTGTTTTGCTAATTGACCAAGTCCGCTTGTGAGTTTATTTACAACTCCATTTTTAAAATCGCGTAATTTATTAATATCTATTTTCGGTTCGCCGAATTCCACGCCCCATTTTTTCGCTTCTTCAGCTTCCTTAATAAGTTTAGCAACGTGCAGAAGTGCTTTCGAAGGGATACATCCGCGGTATAAGCAAACGCCACCTGGATTTTTTTCTAAATCAATCAATGTAACTTGCATACCAAGATCAGCCGCAAGAAATGCAGCTGCATATCCGCCTGGTCCTCCGCCGATTACTGCTAATTGTGTTTTAGTTGACATCATTTATACCAATCAGTTAATTTTAATGTGAGTAAAATAATAAAAAGCGACATCAAACTTAATGAGTTTGTTAAGGTCTTAATCATGTATGTGAAATTGTTTTTATCGAATACTCTCTATTAAATAAAAGGATTGTTCTTTTGTTAATTTATTGTCTAAGCTGATTTTGGATTTATTTTTATTATTATTATTTTAAAGTAAGTAACTTACCTTACGCAAAGTATTGTAATTGTCATATTGAGCGGAGCGAAATATCTCAAAACAGTTTGAAATCGAGGTGTCGAGATTCTTCACTCCGTTCAGAATGACAATTTTGCGTAAGGTGACTAAGTAAGTTAATCTTAATGATGGCATAAACATTTATATTACAATTATAAATACATATATCTACATTAGTATAGAACTGGGGGCTGCTTGAAAAATGTCTATTGTATTAATTTCTCTTTTCTCATTTTTTTATTAACTGCTATTCAATTTACAATGGCTGAGGAAAAACTAAAACCATTTAAAACAAATGTACCTCCTGTAATTGATGGTAATCTCAATGATCAATTATGGAAAAATGCTCTTACTGTTTCCGATTTTAAAACATTTACCCCGGATTTTGGAAAAGATGGAACAGAAAATACAATAGCTTATGCAGCTTACGATTCTGAGAATCTTTACTTCGCTTTCCGTTGTTTCGATAAAGAACCAGGTAAGATCAAATCTAGTGTCTCAAGCCGCGATAACATTCTTCCCGATGATTGGGTGTGCATAAATCTCGATTCATTTTTCGATCAGCAATCACTGTATGCTTTTTATGTTAATCCACTTGGAATACAAATGGATAGCCGGTTTGCATCCGGACAAGAAGATTTTAGTGCTGATTTTGTTTGGTATAGCGGCGGACAAAAACTTTCGGATGGTTATAGTGTTGAGATAAGCATACCGCTAAAAAGTATCAGATATTCAGAAAGAAATCCTGTTACCATGTCTATTTTCTTCGAGAGATATATTAGCAGATTCTCCGAGCATGATTCTTATCCCGAATTGGATCCGGCTAAAGGATTTGCATTTCTCACTCAGATGGCGCCTCTAGTTTATTATGATTTGAAACATTACACCTTGTTCGAACTGCTTCCCGCTTTTACTTACAATCAAAAATACAATCTCAATGCCGGTCAATTAGAAAAAAATATAAATAAAGGAGAAATAAGTTTAACTACAAAATATGGAATTACATCCGATCTTATTCTCGATGGAACTTACAATCCTGATTTCAGTCAAATCGAAGCCGATGCAGGACAAGTAGATGTAAACTTAAGATATCAATTGTACTTTCCCGAGAAGAGAACTTTTTTTCTGGAAGGAAATGAGATCTATAATATCGCCGCCACTAGATCATCTGAAATTGATCCGCTTTTATCTTTAGTTCATACAAGAACAATTATAAATCCGTTAACCGGAATTAAACTTTCCGGAAAAGTTAGTTCGAATAATACTATTGCTTTTATGTTTGCAATGGATAGACTACCTTCAGATAAGACCGCATTATCTGGCGACTATTCTTATGTACCTATACTTAGGTATAAACATTCTCTCTCGGATGATAGTTACCTAGGCGGAGTTTTTACAGACAGAGAAATAAAAAACAGTTATAACCGTGTTATTGGAATTGATGGTATGTTAAGACTAACCGATGCGAGCACTCTTGAATGGAATGCTTTCTACTCAAGTTCAAAATCAAATCTTCTTCAAGAAATTCTTGGAGGGCACGCCTTAGGATTAGTTTATAATTACGATTCAAGGAATTTGTATTACAGTTTTACTGGAAAAGAAATTTCGAAGAATTTTAATGCTGAAACAGGTTACTTAACCCGTACCGGAATTTTTGTCCTCACCGGATTAGTAAGACCAAAAATTTATCCTAATTCATCATTTATACAAAGAATTGATTTAGAAACTTTCTCTGCACAGACGCAAGATAAACCAAGCAGTATGTGGGAAACATATAACTATGTTTCGGCTCAAGCATTTTTCCTGGGTTCATGGAATTTAAAATTGAAGTACTCATATTCTACTGAAGTTTTCGAAAGTGAAAAATTTAAAACGGGCGGATTTCAAATAAGTTTTGGAAGTCAGTTTACAAAACAATTAGCTGTCTTTCTATCATATAAGCGAATAAATGCAATTTATTATTCACAAAATCCTTATCAAGGAAAAAGTAACCGCATTAGCACTATTATGGTTTATAATCTTTCAGAAAATTTTGAATCATACTCAACTTTTACATTCTCTGATTTTTACCGCGATTCCGATTCACAATTAATCTATGAGTATCCTATATTCAGAGAGAGATTAACTTACCAACTAAATAAATATCTTTTTTTCCGCGGAATTGTTGAGTACAATAAATACAAAAGACAATTGCTTACCGATTTTCTAGTATCATTTACTTACGTCCCGGGAACGGTAATTCATTTAGGTTACGGCGCGCTTTATCAAAAAACTGAATGGAATGAATTTCAAAATAGATATGTTGACAGCAATAATTTTCTTGAAGCACAAAGAGGTTTCTTTTTCAAAATGTCTTACTTGTGGAGAAATTAGATTTTTATCATTATGAAAATTAAAACTATAATAACCGGTTCAACAGGTATGGTGGGCGAGGGTGTTCTTATCGAATGCCTCAAACATCCAGAGGTTGAATCGGTACTTGTAATAAATAGAAAACCATGCGGAGTTATGCACGATAAACTAAAAGAAATCATTCACAAAGATTTTTTTGATTTATCACAGATCGAAAGTCAACTATCCGGATATAACGCATGCTACTTCTGCGCAGGAGTTTCTTCGGTCGGGAAAACGGAAGAGGAGTATAAACGCATCACTTATGATTTAACAATGAACTTTGCAAATACTCTTCTAAGACTAAATCCGGAAATGGTTTTTACTTACGTATCGGGAGTTGGAACTGACAGCACCGAAAAAGGAAGAAGCATGTGGGGGCGCGTAAAAGGTAAAACAGAAAATGATTTGTTAAAACTTTCTTTCAAAGCTGCTTATATGTTTAGACACGGTTATATTCAGCCATCAAAAGGATTGAAGAACACTTACAAGATATATAAAGTACTCGCTCCACTTTATCCAATTTGGAAAATATTTTTCCCTAAATATGTTGTTACAATTGAAGAAGTTGGATTAGCAATGATCAATTCGGTATTGAAAGGATACAATAAAAATATTTTTGAATGTGAAGATATCAGAAAAGTTGCACAGTAGAGACGTTCCATGGAACATCTACAAAAATTTATCCTTCTAAAGATAGTAAGAACGAATTTTCTAGTGCGTTAACAACCCATCTCAAGAATCTAATTATTTCAACAACCGAACATTATTAGGCTTTTTTACCTCATTAAGTTGAAAACCAGCATTACACTCATCAACCCATTTTATTAGACTATTTGGCAAGTATTTATAATTTTCTTCTGAACTATAAATAGTTATTAAACCATTTGAAAAAAATCCAACATGAATTTGACCACTATACAATTCAATAACGATAATCCCTCTTTCTTCATCACCTTTGTGTGGTGCATTTCCAGAAATAACTAAATTTCCGTCTATTAGATTTACAGGACTGGTCACTGAAATATTATCTAATAAACGTTTATATTCATTTTTCAGCATTTGTCTCATGCTCTTTTTAAGAGATGGATCAGCGAAAAGTCTTTCGTGGGAACGATCGCCTACATATTTTTTTAGAAAATCTAGTTTCCCTTCTTTTTCTTGGATTTGAAAAGAATAAAGCGGACTTAAACAACAAAAATGTAGTACTAGTATAAATAAAAGAAAAAACTTCGTTTCATTCTTTCTTGAAAACGTTTTCATAAAATTCTCCTTGTTATTTACCCAAACGATAACATTTAACACTATAACTGCTCTTACCCTTTAATCCTTCAACTTCATCGAATTTTAATTCCATTCTTGCTGTCTCTTTTGAAATAAAATGCTTAGTAGTCGTTTTTGTCCATTGTTGATCACCTTGACTGACAGTCGACTCAAATACCACGTCACCATCTCCTCCATCATTCCTTATTTCGGCATAAATTAGAAGCGTATACTCAAATAATGTCGATTGTGAATCAGAAGCATTATAACTAACAATATGTGGATCTGGGGGATAAAATTCTTTAATTACTTTTCCCCAATTAAAGTAAATCAATAATCCCATTAAGACAATTATTAGTATTATTAAATAAGGAGCGAATGAAGATCGATTTGATTTTGCATTTTCCATTTTAAATATCCTTATGTTGTTATCCTTCCAAACTTAATAAGAAAGGATTCTCAAGCGCATTCACAACCCATCTCAAGAATCTAATTCCATCAGCACCATCAATAATTCTGTGATCATAAGAAAGAGAAAGAGGCATCATTAATCTAGGTTCAAACTTTTCATTAATGTAAACCGGTTCATAAGAAGATTTTGAAACTCCAAGAATGGCAACTTCGGGTGAATTAATAATCGGAGTGAAATACGTTCCGCCAATTCCGCCAAGATTTGAAATTGTAAAACATCCGCCCTGCATTTCATCAAGTGAAAGTTTTTTATCACGCGCTTTCTTTGACATCTCCTGAAGTTCAATAGAAAGCTGAATGATATTTTTCTTATCAACATCTCTAATTACAGGTACAAGCAATCCTCTATCCGTATCAACAGCAACACCAACATTTACAAATTTTTTGAATATGATCTCGTTCTTATCCATATCAACACTTGTGTTGAATTGAGGAAAAACCTTAAATGCTGATGCGATCACTTTAAGAAGAATTGCAGTTACAGTTAATTTGCCGCCGGCTTCATCAACTTTTTTACCGAATTGTTTTCTCAAATTTTCTAATTCAGTAATATCTGCTTTATCAAACTGAGTAACATGCGGAACAGTTGACCATGAATATGATAAATGCTCTGCCGTCTTTTTGCGGATATTGTTCATTGGTTGGCGATCTATCTCGCCCCATTTTGAAAAGTCGGGCAATGTCTCTCGCGTTATTCCGACTGCTGTTCCTCCAAATCCGCCTTGCCTAAATTGTTCATTAACTGCTTTTGCGTAAGTTTTCACATCTTCGATTGAAATTCTTCTGCCGGTACCACTACCAATAACTTGTGCAATATCAACACCAATCTCACGCGCAAATCTTCTTACAGAGGGAGCTGCAGGAACAACAACTTTGGAAATATCTTTTGGAACTGATATAACAGTAGGTAAGTGATGCGTTAAATCTATTTTTGATGGAGAAGTCGATTGTTGGTTATCGGTTTCAATTTCAAGAACTATTTGATCGGCTTCAACTTTGTCTCCGGCTTTAACTAATACTTTTGTGATGTCAGCAGTAGTAATATTTTCACCAAGTGTTGGAATTTTGAATTCATACAAGTTGGTTATCGGTTGTCGGTTATCGGTTATTAGATTTTTTATTTCGGGTTTTGAATTTTCTTTTTCCTTCTTACTTCTCACTTCTGACTTCTCACTTCTAACTTCTTGCTTCTCGCTTCTAACCTCTTCCTTCTCACTGCGAACTGCCGACTGCAAACTGCCAACTTCTATAGCTACCAACGGCTCGCCTACATCAGCTTTCTGTCCGTCTTTTACATAAACCTTTGTTACAATTCCGGAAACATCTGAGGGGATTTCAACTGTTGCTTTATCTGTTTCGATTTCAACAACAACTTGGTCAATAACTATTTTATCGCCTTCTTTGACAAGTATCTTAATAACATCTGCCGAGTGAATGCCATCTCCAAGATGCGGTAATCTAAAATCTACAATCATTTTCTTTCCAATATTATTAATAAAAAATGGAACACAGATTATTATGATTTTTTATGATCAATTATGATCTTAATAAATCATAATCATCATAAAGATCAGTGTTCTATTCATTTATGATTTAGCCGGATTCTTTTTATCCGGATTAATTCCCAAATCCTTAGCCGCTTTTTTTACAACTTCTGCTTTTAACTTTCCTTCTTTCATCAAAGAATAAAGTGTTGCATAAACAATATGTTTGGCGTCCACTTCGAAGAAATCGCGCAAAGATGTTCTTCCTTCGCTTCTTCCGAAACCAAATGTGCCGAGAGAATGAAGCGGTCCCGGCAGCCATTTTGCAATTGCATCACTCGATAACTGAACATAATCTGAAGCTGAAATAAAAACTCCGCTCTCACCTTTTGTTACTTGAGAAACGTAAGGAACTTTTATTTCTTTATCCGGATGGAACATATTCCAGCGTTCTGTTTCTTGTGCATCAAGATGTAAATTTTTGTAACTGGTTACACTCCAAATATCGGCTGAGACATTGTATTTACTCTCAAGAATTTCTTGCGCTTTTATTACTTCATTTAGAATTGTTCCGCTTCCCAACAAGTGAGCTTTTACTTTTTGGTCTTTAACTCCGCTCGTTCTAAATTTATACATTCCTTTTAATATTCCATCCTTAACACCTTTCGGCATTTCAGGCTTGCCTGCCGGCAAGGCAGGCTGGGCATAATTTTCATTCATTATAGTTATATAATAGAAAACGTTTTCCTGCTTTTCATACATTCTATAAATTCCATCACGTATAATTACAGCAAGCTCATAAGCAAAAGCGGGATCATAAGTAACAAGATTTGGAACCGGATATGCGAGCAAATGTGAATTTCCATCCTGATGCTGTAAACCTTCGCCGGCAAGAGTAGTACGGCCTGCAGTTGCCCCAAGAATAAATCCTTTACAACGCATATCTCCCGCAGCCCAAACAAGATCGCCAATTCGCTGCATTCCAAACATTGAGTAAAGAGTAAAGAAAGGAATTGTATTTATTCCGTGCGTTGCATATGATGTACCAGCAGCAATGAACGAGGACATAGAACCTGCTTCGGTAATTCCTTCTTCAAGAATTTGTCCGTTTTTAGCTTCTTTATAATAAAGCAAACTGTCTTTATCAACCGGTTCGTATAATTGTCCCGGGTGAGAATAAATTCCAACCTGTCTGAACAAAGCTTCCATACCGAATGTTCGCGCTTCATCGGGAACGATTGGAACAATTAAATGACCAAGCTCTTTATCGCGTAAAAGTTTTGCAAGAATTCTTACAAAGGCCATTGTTGTTGAAACTTCACGTCCTTCTGTGCCGGTATAAAATTCTTCAAATAATTCTTCCGAAGGAGTTTTAAGCGGTTTTGATTTAACAACTCTTTTAGGAATATATCCGCCGAGAGCTTTTCTTCTTTCTTTTAAATACTTGATCTCTGCAGAATCTTCCGGCGGACGGTAGAAAGGTGTTTTTTCAATTCCATCATCACTGATTGGAATTGAGAAACGTGTTCTAAATTCTTTTAACTCATCTTCATTCATTTTTTTCTGTTGATGAGTAACATTCTTTCCTTCGCCCGCTTCACCAAGTCCGTAACCCTTAACTGTCTTTGCAAGAATAACGGTTGGTGCACCTATATGTTCAACAGCAGCTTTGTACGCCGCATAAACTTTTTCGGGATCGTGACCGCCGCGTTTCATTTTTTCTAATTGTTCATCGGTGTATTTTTCTACAAGTTTTAATAATTCAGGATACTTACCGAAGAAATTATCCCGGATATATTTTCCATCGTGCACAATATAATTTTGAGATTCGCCGTCAAGAATTTCATTCATTCTTTTAATCAGCGATCCTGATTTATCGGCAACAAGTAAAGAATCCCAATCACTTCCCCATATTACTTTTATAACATTCCAACCTGCACCGCGGAAATTAGCTTCCAGTTCTTGAATGATATTTCCATTGCCGCGAACAGGTCCATCTAATCTTTGTAAATTACAATTGATAACAAAAATTAAATTATCAAGTTTCTCTCGTGAAGCAAGAGAAATAGCACCAAGCGCTTCAGGTTCATCTGTTTCGCCATCGCCAAGAAACGCCCAAACTTTTTGATCGCTAACTTTCTTTAATCCACGGTCTTCAAGATATCTGTTAAACCGTGCTTGATAGATTGCCTGGATTGGACCAAGTCCCATTGATACAGTTGGAAATTCCCAGAAGTCGGGCATTAACCAAGGATGCGGGTAAGAAGAAAGCCCGCCGCCAGGTTTTAATTCCCTTCTAAAATTTTCCAATTGTTCTTTCGAAATTCTTCCTTCAAGAAAAGCGCGCGCATAAATTCCCGGTGATGCATGTCCTTGAAAATAAATTATATCTCCTTCACCATTTCCATCTTTACCTCTGAAGAAGTGATTGAAACCAATTTCATAAAGCGTTGCCGCAGATGCGTAAGTTGAAATGTGTCCGCCTATTCCGGCTTCTTCTTTATTTGCACGGACAACCATTGCCATTGCATTCCAGCGGATCAAACTTTTAATGCGTCGTTCGATTTCTCTTCCGCCTGGAAACGGCGGTTCTTGTTCTTTCGGAATTGTATTTATATATGGTGTGTTTGCAGTGAATGGAAGATCAACACCGGATTCGTGTGCGTATGTATCAAGATTATGTAACAGCTCTCTTACTTTTTCCGGTCCGCCTGATTGCAATACATACTCTAATGATTCCAACCATTCACGGATTTCAACTTCATCTAAGCCGGAATATCCGTTTTTATTATTTTCGTTCATTATATATAATCCTTTTTTCTCTTCAAACTAATTGATAATAGGAAAACAAATTTGAGTGCCCGCTAATTAGCGCGACAAATTTAATAATTCTGTTGTTGTAATTCTAACCTTAATACTACTGTTGTTCTTACAATTAGATAACGAGGTCTATGAAAAAGAAGTTCCGTGCGCAGAAAAAATCTGTGTGGGTAAAGATTTCAGATGGAAATTCAGTAAGTAACCTTCGAGGTTCTAATACCACCAACGATGTGTCAACGGATCACCGGATTATTTGGTGGCAAACAACAGAAGAGAGCCGATTACGCATTCCATTTAGCTCCTAACTTTAGAGATGTTAAATTTTACGTTGAAGCAAAGAAACCTTCCAGAAATCTTTCCAATGCAGATGATTATTTTCAAAGCATCCGATACGGCTGGAACGCCGGAACTCAAATAACTTTTCTCACCGATTTTGAAGAGTTTCATATTCTCGATTGCAGAATCAAACCGGATATTTCTTCCATTCTTAATTACAAGATAAAACAGTATCACTATTCGGATTATTTGAACGAAGAGAAGTTTTCTGAAATCTATTGGCTGTTAAGCAGAGAAGCAGTTGCAGATAATTCATTAGAAAAGTTTACAGAAAGTTTACCAAAGCCAAAAGGTAAAGCTATTCTGAAAGGAACTCATAGAGGAATTTATCAATCAATAGATGAAGCATTTTTAGAAGAACTTGATGAGATAAGAGATTCACTTGCTAAAGCATTTAAGAAAGCTAATCCTCACTTAGAGAGCGAGCCGCTTACCGAAATGACGCAAAGAATGATTGACCGTTTGGTGTTCATTAGATTTTTAGAAGACAAACAAATTGAACCGGATCATTATGTAAGCGAGTTTGCGAATTCTAAATCTGCATGGAAAGATTTTAAGATTGCATCAAGAAAGTTAGATGCAAAGTATAACGGAGTGGTTTTCAAGAAACATACTATTGACAGCGATAATTTTATTGAACCGGACGACAAAACATTTTCTTCAATTTGCGAAGGGCTTGCTCATCTTAACTCGCCTTATAACTTTGATATTATACCAATTCACATTCTTGGTTCTATTTACGAAAGATTTCTTGGTAAAGTTGTAATTGCAACTGATAAACGTGTCAGAATTGAAGAGAAGCCGGAAGTTAGAAAAGCGGGCGGTGTTTATTATACTCCTCAATATATCGTGAATTACATTGTTGATAATACAGTAGGAAAATTGATAGAAGGTAAAACTCCAAAAGAAATATCGGGTTTAAGGTTTGCGGATATTTCTTGCGGCAGCGGTTCTTTTTTGATCACTGTATTTGACCGTATTTTAGAGCATCATAGAAAATGGTATCAAGATAATCCGGAACAGGCAAAAAGAGACGGATGTTATTTCCAAGACGGCAAATGGGTTCTTTCGTTAAAACAAAAACAAAAGATTCTTACCAATAATATTTACGGAGTGGATTTAGATCATCAAGCTGTAGAGGTAACTTAACTTTCTCTTTATTTAAAATTATTGGAAGATGAAACCACGGCAACAACACAAGAAACATGGGTAATGTTCAAAGAGCAGTTGCTGCCGAATTTGAATAATAATATTGTGTGCGGAAACTCTTTAATTGGAACTGATATTCTGAACCTCACCTCAATCCTCCCCTTTGTTAAAGGGGAGGACGAAGGAGGGGTTGACGAACTGAAACTGAAGCCGATGAACTTTGAGGATGTGTTTCCAGAGGTAATGAGTAAGGGTGGCTTCGATGCGATTGTTGGAAATCCGCCGTATAGAATGATACAGCCTCACAATACCGAAGAAAATTTATTGAAGTATATTAAAGAAAAATTTGAAGTTGCTTCTTTTAAAATAGATTTGTTCCATCTATTTATTAACCAAGGATTAAAGCTCACTAAAAAGGAAGGGTACCTTAGCTATATTACTCCAACAACAATTCTGAATAATGTTTACGCCGAAAAGTTAAGAAAATGGATTTTGGATAACACAAAGATCAAATTTATTGTCACATCGAAAGAAAGAATTTTTTCAGATGCCGATGTTTACACAACTGTGTTTGTTTTTCAAAAAAATGATAAAGGAAATAATGAAAATGAAATTATGACGAGTTTTGAATTACAAAATTTAAGAACCGAGCAAAATCTTAAATATAATATTGTTAACCAATCTAACTTTCACAAAACAAATGGATTTGTCTGGAACATTTTATTAGATGAAAGGAATTTCAGAATAATTCAAAAAACAGAAAAAAATTCAGTTCCTTTAGAAGATATTGCTTTTATTAATCGTGGACTTATTACTGGAGACAGGAATAAATATTTCTCTAATAATAAAATTAATGAACAGTATATAGAAATTTTAGCAGGGGCAGATGTCTTTCGTTATTATAGCAACCAACCTAAAGAATATGTTTTATTTAAAAGACCAAAAACATCTGGTGGTTGCTGGGATAAGGAAGTGCATCTTGCCCAACATAAAATTATTATTAGACAAATTGGATTTGAACCTACTGCAAGCATAATTATTGATCCAATAGCAGTCACGGGAAATATTTTTACAATACGACATAAATCGAATGACATAAATGTCGAGAAATTTGTATTAGCAATAATTAATTCTTCTTTAATTGAGTTTTATTGGAAAATTATGTTTGCGGATTTTAAGAATTCTTTTCCACAGGTCACCATAGAAAGTATTGCAAAAATTCCAATCAAAGGAGTTAACCAAACAACTAATAATAAATACTTTCAAGATCCAATAGTAAAGCTTGTAGACCAAATGCTCGAATCAAAAAAACAATTAACAAAAGCTAAATCAGAAAGCGAAAAAGAATATTTAGAAAAGAAATGTTCAATCATAGACAAACAAATAGACCAGCTTGTTTATGAACTGTATGGATTAACGGAAGAAGAAATAAAAATTGTGGAAGGATTATGACTAATCACTTTGTTAACAAAATAGATTTATAAATAAAAGTAGCTCTGACAAAAGCTGCATTGCTGCATTGCTGCATTGCTGTGTTGGGCGGCGGCTTAAAAACAACGTTAGGCTAATTAATTATGGAATTAATGAAACTTTACAAATACTTTTCAAAAGAGTATAAGATAGCAGCTCAATCATACTATACTTGGAAATTAATTAATAATACTGTTAGTAAAGACTCTAAGATATATAACTCATTAAATGAAAATTCTACCACTTGGAATATTATTTTACACTCACTTCAATCGACCTATTTTATTGCATTGCGTAGAATATTTGATAATGATAAGAATACTTTTTCAGCTGAACGTCTATTAAACTCTTGTATCGAAAACATTTCTGAATTTGGGAAAGACAAAATTGCTGAAAGAAAAATAGATGCTAATGCTGAAAAGCCTGAATGGCTTGATAAATATCTTGAAAGTGTTTACCAAATTGAACGAAAAGACATACAAAAATTGCTTGATGAACTATTAAAACAAAAGGAAAAATATATAAAGATATTTAAACCAATCATTAATAAAGTTTTTGCGCATAGTGAAATAAAGTATTTGGAAAATTCCAAATCGTTATTCGTTGATGCTAAGATAGAAGATATTGAAGAAATATTAAACTTTCTATTTCAGATAGATATGATTCTTTTTGATTTACTGCACAATGGTAAATTTCAACAGATTGGAACTTATCACTGTAAAGAAGAAGAATATCTATTAAAAGACATTATTCAATTATTAAATAAAATATCAGCTTAACTGCTTAAAAAAGGATTTAGTCTGACGAAAAGTGAGAGTTTAATCATGCCTCCAAAATTTGCAAAAACGATCCAAGAAGAAATAAAAATTGTAGAAGGTAACTGACCACCCCCTTCAATTCCCCCTCCTCAAAATGAGGAGGGGGATGTTTTTTTTATTCTTCCCCTCCTTTTTTTAAGGAGGGGAATACAAGGGGTGGTCAAAACAACATTAGAAAACAACTATGCCAAGACTCCATAACAAAAAAGTACTAATCACCAAAAGGAAGCAGTTAAGAAACAGTGTCACACAGGCAGAAAAAATGCTTTGGTACGAACTGAAAAACAGCCAATTAGCTGGAAGAAAATTTAGAAGACAACATAGTGTAGGAAATTATATTTTAGATTTTTATTGTCCGGAAGAAAGATTAGCAATAGAATTAGATGGCGAACATCACGAGGATGATGAACAAAAAAAATATGACCAAAAGCGAACCAAATTTCTGAATGGTTTAAAAATAACGGTAATTCGTTTTAAGAACACAGATGTAATATTCGGAAGAGATTCTATTGTTAAAAAAATACTAGGTATGTTAAAGAAAGTTTAAATTAATAATCGTAGAGGGCAATAATTCAATGGCTTTCAGGTTCCGTGTGAACCATCACTTTTACATTTTTGATTTTACTGCTGATTGCTTCTTCAACCATGTGCGAAATTTCATGCGCTTGATCTATGGTCATCTTTTTATCAACATGAATATTTAGATCAACAAATTTGTTGGGTCCGGATTCTCTAACTTTTATATCATGAAATTGTTTTACTTCGGGAATTTCTTTTACAATCCCATAAACCAATTCACTTAATCCTTGCGGAGCTCTATCAACAAGAGCATTAAAAGATCTTTTACCGAGACGATAACTTACTGTTAGAACAATCACAGCAACAATCAATGCTGCAATAGAATCCGCATAATGAAAATTAAATGCAGCACCAATTAATCCAAGCAATACAACGGATGAGCTCCAAATATCCGTTGAAAAATGAAGAGCGTCTGCTTCAAGCGCCTGGCTGTCATGTTTCCTGGCAACCTTGTATAATGCACGTGAGCGGGAAAAATCAATTACTATTGATGTTACAATAACTACAAAACTCCAAACGGTTACTTCGATCTGGACTTCATGCGTAATTAATCTTCTTATTGCTTCATAAATAATCCATCCACATGTTATAACAAGCAGAAATGTTTCGATAAGTGCTGAATAGTTTTCAATTTTACCATGACCGTAATTGTGTCCTTCGTCGGGAGGAACATCGGCAAACTTAACAGCAAAGAAAGTTATTACTGCTGCAACAAGATCTAACGCAGAGTGGAGTGCTTCGGAAAGAATTCCCAAACTTCCTGTAAGCAACCCGATTACAAGTTTAAACGATGTAAGAAAGATTGCCGCAAGAATAGATGTAAGCGTAATAGATTTTTTTTTTTTGATGCTAAACTAGAATTACTCATTAAAGAAGTAATATTGTTTTTAGATGTAAGTAAATTTAATAATTCTCAATTAAACTAATTTACCTTTTCCACAACAACTGCAGTACCGTAACACAAAACTTCCGTAACGCCGCTCATAACTTCTGTAGCGTCATAGCGAACACCGAGCAAAGCATTAGCACCAATTGCTTGTCCATGCTGAACCATTAATTCAAATGCATCCGAGCGAGTTCTCTCGCAAAGTTCGGTAAATAAAGTAATGTTTCCGCCGAAGATTGTCTGCAGTCCTGCTCCGATGGTTCCAATAACCGAACGGGAACGAACTACAATTCCTTTTACTACACCAAGATTTTTTACAACTCTGTAGCCGTCAATTGTAAATGTAGTTGTAATGAGTGAGTGATCCATATTAATTTCCTTAATTATAGTCTTGGGATTTAACTTTTAGTTTTTTATGTCAAAATATTTTTGATGTTTTTATCCATTTTCCATCATCCATTAAACATCAACCATGCGGTTTGCCGCGCTATGTTTTAATAGATTTCTAATTTTTTGAATTGTCCGCGGTGCAGAACCTTCGTAGTGATTATTCACATTTAAGTAAACATCAACATCTCTCTCCAGCAATTGTAAAACCATAAAACAAATTTTTTCAATTTCATCATCTTTAGGATCAACAATTTTATTCCACTCACCGCCCGTTCTTGTTTCAATACCCTGCTTATCCGGTCCATGTAATCTTATTACAGTAAAATCTTTAAAGTAATCCTTGTAGTGATTATAAATTTCATAAATCGGCGGCATATCATATCCTTGCATAAATACTTGTCCCAATTTGTTATCTCTAAGAAATTGAAAGTAAGTCTCATTAAGATAATTCGGATTACGTGTTTCTATTGCAAATAAAAATCTTTCCGGTAGATTACTAACAAATTCTCTAAAGAGACCCTGGAATTCAAACTGAGATTTCATCTTCTCTGTATTTAAGTAATCAAATTGAAACATGAGCGGACCAAGATTTTTATGCAATGGTTTTATCGAATTTATAAACTCATTAAGTAAATCTAAAGAAAGGAAATGAGGATTGAGAACGGGTAGTTGGTCTTTATCAGATTTACTCAGATGAGTAAGCGTAATTGTGTTTGGAAGTTTAATTGAAAACTTGAATTGCGGTGTAACTGATTCTTTATAATTCTTAACTACATAACTCTGGGGCATAATAATGTTATTTATTCCGTAAAGAGAAGAAAACCATTGTGGTATTTCTACAGAATTAAAATATGCCGAATACTCTTTTAAATAATTTATTTCAGGATTGGCAGAATAGATTAATCCTTTCCAGGATTCATATTTCCAGCCGCAAGTTCCAATTCTTAATTTAGCCATTGTTTAATATTACCCTATTCAGAAGTCCACTTTTTTATAACATTCTTCTGTATAAACTCTAATTTGGCATTTGGATGTATGATCGTATAGGTATCCGTCGGCATTTCATCTTGATTTATTTCATCCCATATTTTCTTTTTAAGCTTAGTTCGTTTGTCGGAATAAAATTTCTCCCACTCAGAAAAATTTAACTGCTTTCTTCCGTCTATTACATCTTTGGAAATAAACCAGGATACAGGTGCAATCTTGCTGTACCAGGGCCATACAGTTTCGTTTGAATGACAATCATAACACGAGTTCTTAAAAATATTTTTTACTTCCGTGGGCGCATTTATATCTGCAGTTACCGGGGGATTTGCTCGTTCTACCTCAACGAATTGTATTCCAATAAAAACTAGGATCAATAAAACAAAAAATGTTCTTCTTATTCTTCTCATAAAACTCCTTTTTTATTGTGATCTTACCTTTATCTTTTTAAAAGATAAAAACAAGAATTATTAACTGATCTTTGAAATCACTTCAATAATTTCTTTACAGAGTTTAATTAGAAAATTCATTGCAGCTTCAGCGGAACCGAATTTATTATTCATTTCAAATTTCATAGTTTCATTTGCCTGTACAAATTTAATATCTTTTGAATAATTCTCGTTGATGAAAGTCAAAAGTAGAATAAATTTATTCTGATAGAAGTTCTCCTTATCCCCTTTAGGCAAAACAATGGTAATCTTATTAAACTGAATTACTACTCTTTCAAAGAGTGCGAATGAAGAATAAAATCTTAGAACTGCTGAAAGAATTAATCTCTCCACATTTGGCGGAATTTTTCCAAACCGGTCTGTCATTTCCTCTTTTATTTCTTCAAGCTCTTCAATTTTTATCATGGAGAAAAGTGCGGTATAAAAACTTAGACGATCTGCCTGATCCGGCATATATGAGTGAGGAATACCGATCTCGAAAAATGTATCTATCGTTGGCGAAGAACGTTCTTGCTGCTTCGGCAGATCCTTAAATACATCCTTGAACTCGTCTTGCTTTAATTCATCCACAGCTTCATCAAGAAGTTTTAGATACATATCAAAGCCGATCGTATCAATGAATCCGCTTTGTTCGGTGCCAAGTAAATTTCCTGCGCCGCGTATTTCCAGATCACGCATTGATAAATTAAATCCTTCACCAAGATCGGTATACTCTTCTATAGCCTGCAATCTCTTAACAGCTTTTTTTGTAATTGTGTCTAATGACGGAACAAGAAAATATGCGTATGCCTGTCTATCGCTTCTACCAACTCTCCCTCTTAGCTGATGAAGTTCTGCCAAGCCAAAACGATCGGCGCGATTAATTATAATTGTATTAACATTTGGAATATCAAGTCCGCTCTCAATTATTTTAGTGGAGATCAGCATGTGATATTGTTTGCTTAAGAATTTATGAATCGCATCTTCAAGTTCCGACGGCTTCATTTGTCCGTGTGCAACGCCGATTTTTATTTCCGGTACATATTTTTGAATGTACGCTGCAATTTTATCAATTGATTGAACACGGTCATGTACAAAATATATTTGTCCGTTCCTTTTCACCTCTGTTAAAATCCATTCCCGTATTTTGTGGATATCGAACGTATCAACTTTTGTATAGATAGACTGCCGGTTCGGCGGCGGAGTAGCTATGATAGAAAGATCCCGGGCGCCAAGAAGAGAAAGATTTAAAGTTCGCGGTATCGGCGTTGCAGTTAAAGTTAGTGTATCAATATTTGCTTTTAATGAACGTAATTTTTCTTTAGCCATAACTCCAAAACGGTGTTCTTCATCAATGATAAGAAGACCGAGTTCCTTAAAAGAAATATCTTTTGAAAGCAGGCGGTGAGTACCAATTACTAAATCAACTTCACCCTTTTCAAGATTTTTTGTAATCGTTGTTTGTTCAGACTTGTTTTGAAATCTGGAAAGCGTTTCAACTTTAACCGGAAATTGTATTAACCGATCCTTAAATGTGTTGTAATGCTGTTCAGCAAGAATTGTTGTTGGTACAAGTAGGGCAACTTGTTTACCATCATTTATTGCTTTGAAAGCAGCGCGAACTGCAATTTCAGTTTTACCGAATCCTACATCGCCGCACACAAGGCGGTCCATCGGATTCTCGCTTTCCATATCACGTTTAACTTCTTCAGTAACTTTTGTTTGATCGGGCGTATCCTCATAAAAGAATGATGCCTCTAATTCCTTTTGCCAGATGGAATCTGCACTGAAAGAAAATCCTTGTGCGGATTTCCTTCTTGCATAAAGAGTAATGAGTTCTCTCGCGGCTTCTTTGATCTTTGATTTAGCTTTTTTCTTTGTTGATTTCCACTCACCGCCGCCAAGGACAGAAAGTCTTGGCGCAATATTATCTTTAGAAGAAAATTTTTTTACAAGCGAGAGATAATTCAAATTAACATAAACCACTCCGCTTTCAGCGTACAATATTTTTATTGATTCCTGCTCGGTCGTTCCGATCTTAATCGTTTCTAATCCAACGAATTGCCCGATTCCGAAATTCTCATGAACAACAAAATCTCCTTTTTTGATCGAAGCAAAATCTTTAATGCGTGATTTTTTATACTTAAGTTTTGTTGAGATTTTTGTACGGTAAGGTTTGTTAAAAATTTCGTAATCGGTGAGGAGAATAAGATTATCATGCTTAGCTATAAACCCGCTCTTAATACCGAATACAATTATTTTGATCTTTCCCGCATCAAACAATTCTGCCAATTCCTTCTTGTAATCAGCTAGCAATTCATAAAGACGCTGATTCTGTAATTCATTTTCAACAGCAATAATTATTTGAAAATTTTTATTTGCATAATCTTTTAAGAATGTAAACAACAGTTCAAAATTAGAATTTATTGCCGGTGCTTGGTTTAATTGAAGATTAATTCTTTCATAGTGTTGACCAATTGCATCTTCAATTATCCATCGCGCATTTTTCTCAAATATTTTTTCTAACGAATGATTTTCTTCTTCATGCTCTTGTTCTTGATCTTGCCCTTGTTCCCCGTTTCCTTCATAAAGTTCTTCTTTCAAATCATCATCAATTTCTTCTTCATACTTTTGCTGAGTAATATTTATTTTTTTGTTGAACAGATTCAGCAATTCAAATTCATCGGCAAAAACAAGCGGGTTGTTTAAGTAATCAAAAATATCTGCGCTTAATTCCTCTGCGTTGATTGATGCGGCAATTGTTGCCGAAGATAATTTATCAAGCGAGCGCTGGCTTTCCGGATCAAAGTGACGGATTGATTCCATAAAATCTCCGTCAAATTCCAATCGTACCGGCTGCTTCTCACTGTAAGACCAAAAATCAATTATTGAACCGCGTACGGCAAAGTCGCCTGCACCGTCAACATACTTATCGCGGTTATAATCAATCGAATTAAAATATTCGATCAGATCGTTGTAAGTTAGGTTCCCGCCGATTTCTACTTTGGTTGTATTCTTATCAATCGTATTTTTTGAAGGTAACTTCAGTTTGAGTATTTCATAAGTTGAAATAAGAATAAATTTATTTCTCTTGTTAAGATCGGTCAATCTTTCTTGAAGACTTTCGGCATTTAATTCATCGGCAGATACAATTAAATCCTCCAATTCCAAAATATTCAGTTCAACTTTAGTTTCATTTACGGATTGCACCGTCGGACAAAGAAGAAGAATTTGTTTTTCCTTCTCAACAATGGATTTTATGAAAAGAGATTTTGATGAACCGGCGAACGGTGAGACAAAAATCTTTTCATTCTGAGTTGAAATAAAAATCTTTTCTTTCAACTCGCGCAAAGATTGAATGGTATTAATTAAAATGTCAATATGCTTTTCCATATTCTCCATTATAAAGTCCCTTTCCTTTGGAAAGGGATTTAGGGATAGACTTAAATATACCACACCCTTTTCCGCAGATGCGGAAAGGAATTTTTCAACGCAAAGTTAATATATTGCTCGGTAACAATCAGATACAAAGAAAAGGCGACCGGTTAAAGTCGCCTTTAAAAATATTCGGAAAGTTTAAAATCATTATGAAAAACTTATAGAGTTAAATCAAATACTCTATTATTCAGAATACATTTGAAGCCGAACTAAAATTTCATTGAAACACCGAACTTCACTGCGTTTCTGTACTTGACATAAGAATTAGTTTCGCTGTTAAGCATGATTAGTTCCGAGTATTCAGCTATCAAATCAAATATTTCTGTTAGCGAATATTGTGTTCGTAAACCAATATGCAGATTATAAATATTATCATAAGTATATTTAAAATTAGTGTTGGGATTATCAAGTATGTTTTTACCTTCAACATAGTTTAAGCTAGCACCACCGGAAACACTTAAAATAAAAGGTAAATCAATTTTTGATAAGTCCAATAATGTAATACAAATCTTAAGACCGACCCCAAGACTTTTGTATGAATAAAAAATATATGAATCTCTTACTGGTTTTATCTCAGTAACATGATCGTCAAAATAATTTAGGAACAAATGCCATGAAGTTGTAGAGTCTATAAATTTACCGCCGACTTCAATTTCTGTGTATAAAGAATAAAAGTCATTCGGGTCATAAAATTGTAAATTTCTTGTAACTCCTAATGATGCGGACACTGAAGAAATATCAGTTTGGCAATATATATTTGCAACAAAAACTAATTGTAATAATAAAATTTTCTTCAGCATAGTCTTAATCCTTTATAAATGTCAACTTTAAGTAAATTATTTAATCAATAGCATTTTATTTGTAGAAATGTAATTATTTACAGATAGTATATAAAGATAAAAACCGCTTGACAAATTAGTGCCATTGAATTTAACGTTATAAAACCCCGGATCTTGTATATTATCAATTAACGTAGCGACTAATTTCCCAAGTATATTATACACTTTGAGAAATACATGGCCCCTTTCGACAATAGAATATTTTATTGTTGTGGTCGGATTAAAGGGATTTGGATAATTTTGATTTAATTTTATTGCTGTCAAGGACCATTCCTTGACAGAATTATTTTATTTCAACTCCAGCCCAACTTTTTTCTACATACAAAACCGATTGATCATTATGAATATAATTCCTCGCACTTGAGTATTTATAATCTTCCGCCTTTTCAACTAATTCTGCTTCAACCGGATTATTGTGTATATACTTAATCTTAGTCCATAACATTTTATCATTTCTAATTACCTCGTCATCAAATCTATGCATCCATAACTGTCTTTTTTGTTTGGGCATATTTACATTAATGAAATTTTGTAATAATGCAGATTTTTCTATTTCTAATCTTTCCAATATATCCCAAGCACTATATTTTTTTATATCTCTCATTATATCGGAAATCGTTCCGTTTTTAGGTTCGACTTTTATTATCCAATGAAAGTGTGAAGGCATAATTACATAAGCAATGATCTCGAATTTATATTTCTTCTGATAAAATTTAATATTCTCAATCACAAGTTCACAATAAGAATCTTTTAAAAATACTTTGGTAAAGTTTATAATTGTTGTGGTAACAAAAAAGAAATGTTCTTCAGTTAAATTATTTCTTCCTCTTAATCCCATATTAACAACCTTTCGTCAAGGAGTGGTCCTTGACGACCATGTAAATTTGAAAAGTATTTGAAACTCTCTCCCCCTCACTTATAAGTACAACAGGATTATTTCTATCTGCGTAGACGGAAAATTTGAAGCGGAATAAATCATTTGGCGATCTTTTATTTGCATCAATTAAATCTATTAATACTCTAGCGCTAAACGTTCCTCCCCCTTTAATGGTCTTAGATACAAGGGGCCCGGCATCACAAGTAAAGGCATTACTATTTTCCCAATGACCTAAGACAAATCTTTCTATAGTATATTTTACATCAGCATCACATAAAATAATATATAAATCTTTATCGGTCTTATTGGTAATATACACTGTAGCTGTGTCATTCAAAGCATATACGTTTTTACTAGTTGTTATTAAGATAATTGACGGATTAGTATCTATTGCCTTATCGCAAGCACAAAAAAATAAAACAAATAAAACTAGAGTTATGTTTTTCATAATTATTCCTTTTCTAAGTTTATAGACATTTTTTCTGTCAACGATCTAAAATCTTCATTCAAAACTTTTAAAGTTCGGAATGCCATGTTAATTAACATATAAATTTATTTTAGTAATACATACAACACCCAAGTTTAGTTGATATGATTTGTTATTTAAGATGTGATATTTGTAAGAGAAGAACATTAAACCACCTATTTTAACTGCACAAATAATGTAATAAATTTTTCAACAAATACTATCAGTACAATTACCATTTATTTTTATAGAAGTATTTGAAAATAAAGTAAAAACAAATAGGGACAAGTTTTTACACTAGTCCGATTGTAATTAATCATTCTTAAAACTCATTCTACTTCCATAAACATCTTGTATCTTTTTATATTATTTTAGTTATAGATTTCCATTCACTAATCGCAGGAAATTTACAATGGCATTTCTAAAGGCGCATCAACCAAAAGAATTAAAACCCGAAGATTTAAAATGGACTTGCGATACAAAAGTTTTTGATTTTGAGGATACGGAAAAAGTAAAACCGATCGAAGGAATTGTAGGGCAAGAACGCGCACTGAAAGCACTACGTCTCGGCGTTGATTTAAAAAGTCTAGGTTACAATATTTTTATTACGGGACTATCAGGAACCGGTAAATTTACAGCAATAAAACAAATGCTGGAATCAATCACACCCGATTGTTCTCATCTAAGCGATTACGCGTATGTAAACAATTTTCAAGATGAAGACAGACCAACACTTCTGCAGTTTCCTTCCGGACAGGCAACGAAATTCAGGAAAGATCTTTCATGGGTAATAAAATTTTTACAGGAAAAGATCCCGCAATTACTTTCTACCGATCCGTTCACATCTAAAAAGAAACAAATACTCAATGAGTTCGCGCAAACTCAGCAAAAGATGATGACCTCCTTCGAAGAAAAATTACGAAAAGATAATTTTACACTCGGACAGATTAAAGTAGGTGAATTGGTTCGTCCGGAAATTTTAGCTGTAATAGATGAACAACCGGTTTTTGTTCAACAGCTAGATGAGTTGGTTCGTTCGGAAAAATTATCAAAAGAAAAAGCTCAAGAAATAATTACAAAGTATGCTTCTTATCAAGATGAACTTCAGGTTCTATTCAAACAAAGTTTAAAACTAACACAGGAGTTTCAAGAAAAAATTTCACAACTCGAAACGGATTTTGTAAATGGATTCATCATGGTTACAATTGATGATCTCAAAAAGAAATATAAAACGCATTCGGTAAAAGAGTATTTAGATCAGATGCATGAAAGTATTCTGCAAAACCTTGATGTGTTCAAGGGACAAAAACCTGTACGCGAAGAAACCGGCGGCGGAGTTATAATTGATTACTTAAAAGAATATGAAGTAAATATCATACTCGATAATTCTTCCATAAAAAAATGTCCGGTAATAGTTGAGACATCACCAACATATAACAACCTTTTTGGCACAATAGAAAAATACAGCGACGGCAAGGGCGGTTGGTATGCAGACTTCACAAAAATAAAAGCAGGTTCATTACTTCGCGCTAACGGCGGCTACCTGATCATTAATGCAATGGATGCTTTTGGTGAACCCGGTGTTTGGAAAACCTTAAAACGTGTTTTACTATTCGGACAGTTGGAGATTCAAGATCTTGCAAATATCTATCAGTTTTCTCCCAGCATAATAAAACCAGAACCGATCAATATTGACACAAAAGTAATTTTGATCGGTAACGCTAACATCTATTCAATACTTTCTTCTTATGAAGACGACTTCAATAAGATTTTTAAAGTGAAAGCTGATTTTGATTATGAAATGAAACGCACTGATACGGCAATGACCGAATATGCAATGATCATTAAAAAATTAATTGAGAGTGAAAAACTTTTGGAGTTTCATAAATCGGCAATAGCAAAAATTATTGAATACGGTGCCCGTTATGCAGGAGAAAAAAATAAACTAACAACCCGCTTTGCTTACATAGCCGATCTCGTGAGAGAATCAAATTTTTGGGCGCATAGTGCCGGACATAAAATGGTTACTAAAAAAAATATTGATGAAGCATTCAATGCATCAAAAGAACGGCATGGACTATACGAATCAAAACTCTCTGAAATGATAAATGACGGAACAATTTTAATTGATACGGACGGAGCGCGGGTTGGAACCATCAACGGTCTTGCAGTTTATGAAAGCGGTCAGCATTCATTTGGGAAACCTACGCGGATTACGGCTTCCGTTTCTTTAGGCAATGGAAATATAATTAATGTTGAACGTGAAGCAGGGTTAAGCGGAAATACTCACAATAAAGGTGTGCTAATCATCTCGGGATACTTTAGAGAAAATTTCGGCAAACGAATTCCTCTATCATTTACAGCTAGTTTGGTTTTTGAACAAGGGTACGGAATGATTGACGGCGACAGTGCATCTATAACAGAAATTTGTGCTTTACTATCGGCGCTGTCAAACATTCCTTTAAAACAATCTTTTGCAATTACCGGATCTGTAAATCAAAAAGGCGAGATACAACCAATCGGCGGAGTGAATGAAAAAATAGAAGGATTTTTTGATGTCTGCAAAATGAAAGGTTTAACAGGAAAGCATGGAGTAATTATTCCATTACAAAACGTAAAAGATTTGATGCTGAAAGATGAAGTCCTAAATGCCGTGAAGAAAAATCAATTTCATGTTTATGCAGTTTCTAAAGTTGAAGAAGCAATCGAGATTCTTACAGGTTTACGTGCCGGGAAAAAATTAACCAATGGAAGATTTCAATCGAAGACTATCTTCGGCCAAGTCGAAAAAGAACTTACTGCAATGAGAAAGATATTACGACCGCCGTCATCAAAGAAGAATAATTCAAAACCGAACGGCAATCATGAAGAAAAATCATTAAAGAGAAAAAAGAAAAGTAAAATACGAAGTACTAAGTTCGAGGGACGAAGTACAAAATTAAAAATAGGAGCATCAAATAAATCCCAACTCTAATTTCCCGCATAATTGGGAAATTTGAATTTTGATTATTGTTTATCCTGCCAAAGGCAGAAAAATATTTGGAGCTAATTTCTGTAGGCAAGTTTGTTATTTGGTCATTAGTATTTTATAGCAAACTTCGTAAATCGAACTTCGAACTTTTTAATTACTATGAAAACAGAAACTCTACATCTTGCACAATGGTGGGAACAAGCAGAAAACGGAAAACTGCTCTGCACGCTTTGTCCGCGCTACTGCACAATCGGTGAAGGACAAGCGGGATTTTGTTTTATACGGCAAAATATTGATGGAAAACTTTATTCAACTGGTTACGGTCATCCAACAGGTTTTGCAATTGATCCGATAGAAAAAAAACCACTCAATCATTTTCTACCCGGAACTGAAATTTTAAGTTTTGGAACAGCGGGATGTAATCTTGGATGCAAGTTCTGTCAGAACTGGTCAATCAGCAAAGCAAAATTAGACAGCGTTCATTCCCTCTCTGCTTCACCGGATGATGTTGTTGCCCTTGCTAAGAAACATAATGTTCCTTCTATAGCTTTTACATATAACGATCCTGTGATCTTTGGTGAATATGTAATTGATATTTCTAAGATCGCACAGGAAGAAAATATTAAATCCGTAATGGTTACCGCCGGTTATATTGATAAGAATGCACGTAAAGATGTTTTCAAATATATTGATGCTGCCAATGTTGATCTAAAAGCTTTCTCAGAAATTTTCTATCATAAATTAACTTACTCACATCTTCATCATGTTCTAGATACTCTAATCTGGCTAAAAAAAGAAACTACTATTTGGTTTGAAATTACTACGCTTCTCATACCCGGTGAGAATGATTCTGAAGATGAGACAAAAAAAATGTGCGGGTGGATTTTGGAAAATCTTGGAGATGATGTGCCTCTGCATTTTACTGCGTTTCATCCCGATTTTAAGTTGATAAATAAAGGGCGAACCCCGGCATCTACATTAATAAGGGCGCGACAGATTGCGCTTCAATCCGGAATAAAATATTGCTATGTGGGGAATATTCATGATTCAATCGGACAAAATACCTATTGCCCAAATTGCAGTCATAAACTTATTGTTAGAGACTGGCATTCTGTTAAGAGTTATAACTTAACAGGCAATAAATGTCCCTCGTGTGGCATTTTAATTGCCGGTGTTTTTTCCTAAAAAAGTTGTTGTTTTAATTAATTTATTATGAATATATTGTTGCCTAAGATCTGTTTCTCATGAGAAAAACCCTTCTAAAAGAATATATTTTTTAATTAATAATTTGGAGTTGGTATGAAAAAATTGAAACAACTTATTACTTTTTTCACTATCATATTGATGATCAGTTCATCAACTGTTAGTGCTCAAGGCGAAGGTAAACTTGGTGTTGTTGGTAAATTCTTTACTTCGCAAGAAGCAAATGTATTATTCGGTAAAGTCATCATCTCTATTCCAATTAAAGCTAATGACTTAAGAAAAGCTCTCGTCAAAGCAAATCATTATGTCTTATTCGCCATAAAGAATAATCACATAGTCATTGGAGATGAAAATAGAAACCCGTTAAGCGATGAAAATGAACAGCTTGATAAAAATGAGACAATGTACATCTTCAGCAAGAGTCAAGTTTTGAAATTATTAAATTCTGCAAATAATACGAAGACAGACACAAATATTTTTGTTGAGATTAGACCGGAAGTATTAACATTGACTGCTACCAATACATCCAGAGGGAATTCGGTTCAAGCATCTGCGGACGATATTACTCTTGAGTTTGCTTTACCATGTCCACCAATATGTCCAGATTAATTCTAATTAATTAAGACGAAAGTTTTGACAAAGTACTTAGTCTATTTCAGTATTTTAGTTTGGTTGTTCCCGCCAATCAGACAATTTCAATCAAGCAAGTTTTTCTTCTTTTTGATACTTGCTTTAATGGATCCTTTCGCACTTTTATATGGTGAAATTTTTAAAAGTGCTATTACGTTTAATTATTATTTAATCGGAAATTATTTATTACTCGTCAGTATTCTTTGGAATAAAAATAAAACAGAAATAAATTATTCTTTGATTGTTGGAGGATTGTTTTTTATAATTTTATTATTCACAATTAATTTCTCAGCAAAAGATCATCTTTTCATCGCAATTCTTCTTCAATTTATTCTTCTTATTGTCTTCTTAAAAACTTTTATCGTGGAATACGCAATTAATTCTAAATTAAATTTTTTCTATTTGGCATTAGTTTTTTATATACTAACAATAATTTCAAAATTTCTAATTGTTCTAATAGGTTTTGTTGATGCAACTGCTTTTTTTAGTATTACAACAATCGCGCAGATATTCTTTGGACTCTTCTTTTCGCTCTACAGAGAAAATAAACCCGGAAAAACTGTTTAGCGTAGAGAATCCGCTATTATTTTCTTTGTTATTGCTTGTCCTAATCTTAGCGATAACTTTTATCTATTATCGTTCTGTTATAATCCCTATGAGAAAGAAGCATCTTAAAGCAGAAGAAAACATGCGTCTTGAGAAAGCAGAATCAATTGCTCTTTTTGCAGAACTTTCTCCCGATCCTATTTTCAGACTTGATGAATCCGGAAAAATAATTTTGGCAAATGATTCCGCACACAAAATTTTTCCGCATCATGTTTTACTTGGCGAGACAGCACAAAACCTTTTCCCTTTTATACAAAATAAAGAGATCAGAGAGATCATAGATGAAGAAAAAACTGTCAATCAATCTGCATTATTAGGAAATAATTATTACCAATTCATTATTGAGGGCATTAGTAAGCTTAATTTCTGCCAGGTTTACGGACGCGATATAACCGAATTGAAAGACACTGAAAGCAGCTTAAAAGTAGCGTTAGTTAATGCGGAAGAATCTAAACGATTAAAGGAATACTTCTTAGCGCAAATCTCACATGAGATCCGTTCACCGTTGAATGTTATAGTTGGCTGTACTGATCTTTTGCTTGAAGAATCTAATGATGCGATCGACAGTGAGTTTGGCTCTATTCTACTTTCAATAAAAAATAACAGCAAGCGATTATATAGAACATTTGACCTGCTGTTAAATATGTCTCAAATGCAAACCGGTAAATACGAAGTAAGATTGGAAAAGATAAATATCATGTCGCTTCTTAAAACCTTAAAAAATGATTTTAATTCTTTGGCGGAAGAAAAGGGATTGGTTATTAATCTTACCAGTTCGTTACCTGATGACACAACAATTATAGCAGATCATTATTCAATGACACAAATATTTGCAAACCTAATTGATAATTCGATAAAGTATACAAATAAAGGGGAAATCAATTGTACTATTTATCAAACTAATGCAAATGTTTGTGTTGATATTTCCGATACCGGTAAAGGTATATCTAAAGAATACGTAAATAAACTTTTTGCACCCTTTACTCAAGAAGAAATGGGTTACACAAGGAGATACGATGGAACCGGATTAGGATTAGCTCTAGCAAAAAATTTTGTTGACGTCAATAAAGCGCAGTTAAAAGTAAAAAGCGAATTAAATGTCGGTTCAACATTCACAGTAATATTAAATGGAGATAAGAAATGGGGAATATAAGAGAACAGAAGCCCAGACTTCTAATAACTGAAGACGATTATGAAAATCAAAAATTTCTTGAATTGTTTCTCAAGAAATATTTCACAATCGATATATGCGATTCATCCGAATCTTTCTATGCTTTAATGAATAATGGAAACTATGACATTATCTTAATGGATATTTCTATTAAAGGAAAGAAAGACGGTCTTGAATTAACAAGAGAGTTAAAGAATGATCCGAATTATTCTAACATCCCGGTTATCTGTTATACTGCACATGCATTTAATCAAGACAGATTAAATGCTCTTGATGCCGGATGTGATGCTTATTTAAGTAAACCATCGGATATACATACTCTTCTTAACTCATTATTTGATCTTCTACGAGAGAAAGAGAATGCTGTCGTAGGATCTAATCACGTACAGGGTTTTGCAACATCATAAAAATAGAAGAGGTTGTGTCAAAAGTAATTATTCAGTCACCTTACGCAAGGTGTCATTCTGAACGGAACGAAGTGGAGTGAAGAATCTAATAATCGAGCAAAAAATAAGTTTTTAGATTCTTCGCTTCGCTCCAGAATGACAATTAATAATGTTTTTGCGTAAGGTGAGTTATTCAAATAAAAAATCTGCGAAAATCAGTTTACCCCGTGGAATAGCATTTGTGTTTTTGAAACAATTTGATTCTTAATTTATTCCACGGGGTGGATCTATGTCATCCGTGTACTGTTTTTATAATTATTTTACTTTTGAGACAGCCTCTTTTTTTGTAAAAGAATTATTTTACAAAAATTAATATCTGTAATAATCCGGCTTGTAAGGACCTTCAGCTTTAACACCAATATATTTCGCTTGTTTTTCATTTAGCAGATCCAATTCAACACCAATTTTTTCTAAATGCAATCTTGCTACTTGTTCATCAAGATGTTTTGGAAGCGTGTAAACTTTATTCTCATATTTATCGGAATGATTCCAAAGCTCGAGTTGGGCAAGGACTTGATTTGTAAATGAATTGGACATAACAAAAGACGGATGCCCTGTTGCGCAGCCAAGATTAACTAATCTTCCTTCAGCCAATACAATAATATCTTTACCGTCAACAGTGTATTTATCAACTTGAGGTTTGATAGTGTCTTTTGTGTTTCCATAATTGTCGTTTAACCAAGCCATATCAATTTCATTATCAAAATGTCCGATGTTACAAACTATGGCTTTATCTTTCATCAATCTAAAATGTTCTTCAGTTATTATATCAATATTTCCTGTAGCAGTAACAATTATATCAGCACGAGGGACGGCATTTTTCATTTTCTTAACTTCATAACCATCCATCGCAGCTTGCAGTGCACAAATAGGATCAATTTCAGAAACGATTACTCTAACTCCCGCGCTTCTTAAAGATTGTGCAGAACCTTTTCCAACATCGCCATAACCGGCAACCACTGCTACTTTACCCGCCATCATTAAATCTGTTGCTCTTCGGATTGCATCAACTAAAGATTCACGACAGCCGTATTTGTTATCAAATTTAGATTTTGTAACGGAATCATTTACATTGAAAGCCGGAATTGGAAGTGTCCCTTCTTTCACTCTATCGTATAAACGATGAACACCCGTTGTAGTTTCTTCAGAGATTCCTTTTATACTCTTCACTAACTCGGGGAATTTATCTAAAACCATATTGGTTAAATCACCGCCGTCATCTAAGATCATGTTCAACGGTTTTTTATCATCGCCGAAGAATAAAGTTTGTTCAATACACCAATCGAATTCTTCGAGCGTCATTCCCTTCCAAGCATAAACAGAAATGCCTGCAGCAGCAATTGCGGCAGCGGCATGATCTTGTGTAGAAAAAATATTGCATGAAGACCATTTTACTTCAGCTCCTAATTCAATCAATGTTTCAATAAGAACTGCGGTTTGAATTGTCATGTGAAGACATCCGGCAATTCGAGCTCCCTTAAATGGTTTTGTCTTGCCATATTGTTTTCTTAACGACATTAATCCGGGCATTTCCGCTTCGGCTAATTTAATTTCTTTTCTTCCCCATTCGGCAAGAGATATATCTTTTACTTTATAATCCATAGTTTTCGTTTCAACTGCTTGACTCATTTTACTTCCCTTTTTAATTATAAATATTTTTTAAACGTCGCAACTAAATCCAATTGTTCCCATGTAAAGTCTTTTTCGTTCCTGCCGAAGTGACCGTACGAAGAAGTTTTCTGATAGATCGGTCTGAGTAATTTAAGCCGCTTAATAATTCCACGTGGTGTAAGATCCACTTCTTTCTTGATCATGTTTGCAATTTTTAGATCGGAAATTTTACCGGTTCCTTTTGTATTAACATATACCGATACCGGCTCTGCAACACCAATTGCATAAGCAAACTGAACCAAACATTCTTTAGCAATTTTAGCAGCAACAACATTTTTAGCAATATGTCGTGCGGCATAAGTTGCGCTTCGGTCAACTTTGGATGGATCTTTACCGGAGAATGCACCGCCGCCGTGCGGAGCCCAGCCGCCGTATGTGTCAACAATAATTTTTCTCCCTGTCAATCCGCTGTCTCCATGCGGTCCGCCGATTTCAAATCTTCCGGTTGGATTAACAAAATATTTTGTTCTGCTATCAATATATTTTGCCGGAATTACTTTTTTAATGATGTGTTTTATTACATCATCCTTAATTTTTTTCTGAGAAACATCACCATCATGCTGGGTAGAGATTACAACGGCATCTACACGCAGAGGTTTATTCTTATCATCATATTCAATTGTTACTTGAGATTTTGCATCAGGTCTTAAGTAAGGCATTAGTTGCGGATTTTTTTTGCGTACATCCGCAAGACGTTTAACTAATTTATGTGCATAAACAATCGGCATCGGCATTAACTCAGGAGTTTGATCACATGCATAACCGAACATGATTCCTTGATCCCCCGCCCCGCCTGTATCAACACCCATAGCGATATCGGGTGATTGTGCGTGAATTGCATTCAGCACACCGCAAGATTCGGAATCAAATTTATATTCTGCTTTTGTATAACCAATGTTACGAATTGTTTTTCTAACGACAGATTCAACATCAATATAAGCGCTTGTGGTAACTTCACCGCCGACTACAACAAGTCCTGTAGTAACAAACGTTTCGCAAGCTACACGTGCTTTTGGGTCTTTTGAAAAAATCGCATCTAGTATTCCGTCTGATATTGCATCGCAGACTTTATCCGGATGACCTTCAGAAACGGATTCTGAAGTGAATAAGTATGACATCTGTTCCTCTATTAATTTAATTAAATTCTATTTCGGATGAATCTCCGGTATTTAACTTTCTAAAATTGCTTCTCACAATTGCATTATTTCCGATGATTGAATTTTCAAGCATTGCTTTTTCAATCTTTGCACCGGAACTAATAATTGAATTGCGAATAATTGAATCAGTGATTTCACAATTATCTGATATTGTTGTAAATGGACCAATAACAGAATTTTTTATTATTGCACTTTCAGAAATGAAAACCGGATCATTAATAACAACATTTTCAACCCTTCTATTGGTTCCGCGTTTTGTTAACAGAAATTGATTTGTAGATAGAAGGGTTTCCGGTTTACCGCAATCGTACCATCCTTCTACTTGAAATGTTGTTAAACTCTCTCCTTTATCAATCATGATTTGAAGAGCATCGGTTAATTGATATTCTCCGCGAGTTTTTATTTTCTTATTAAAAAGTTCGTTCAATGAATCTTTCAATACGTTCGAGTTTGTAATATAATACAATCCTACAAGTGCGAGTTTTGAAATCAGTTCTTTAGGCTTTTCAATTAGTTTAATAATTTTTTCATTTTCACAAACAGCAACTCCAAACCTTGAAGGATCGTCAACTATCTTAACACCAAGTGAACTGTTCTTTTTCAGAAAAATTTTTTTTAGATCTACATCAAAGATTGTATCGCCGAGTATTATGAATATTTCATCATCATCAAAAGTAGGAACAGCAACCTGAATTGCATGCCCTAATCCTAGAGCTTCTTCCTGCTCAACAAAATCCGCTTTTAGAGATGGAAATTCTTTATGAACATATTCAACAATTTTTTCGCCGAGATATCCTGTAACAAAAGTAGCTTTGGTAATTTTCTCGGCAAGTAATTTTTCAATTATATGCCCGAGAATCGGTTTACCGCCAACATTGAGTAAAACTTTGGGAAGAGAATATGTATGCGGTTTAAGACGTGTGCCAATTCCTGCTGCCGGTATTACTGCCCTCAAAAATTTCCTTCGTTGTTTAAAATCACGTGGCAATTTAATTAATAGGTTGGCGTTTATCAAACCCAACGAAAAAGCAATTATAAGTTATGAATTATTAACTAACCTTATGCAAGGTCATTCTGAACGGAACGAAGTGGAGTGAAGAATCTCGGGATCGAGCAAAAAAGAAGTTTTAGATTCTTCTCCCGATGAATCGGGATCAGAATGACAAATCATAATTAATTTGCATAAAGTGAGATATTAATTTTGTTTTTTGGATTTTGAGTTTTGAATTTATGATTTTGGATATAAGAAAATGAACAGAACACAAAATGTGATTGATAATGGAAATTAATAACCGCATTACAAAACTCTTTGGAATTAAACATCCGATCATTCAAGCAGGAATGGTTTGGGTTAGCGGGTGGAAACTTGCATCGGCAGTTTCTAATAACGGCGGATTAGGTTTAATCGGCTCCGGCTCAATGAAACCCGATCTTTTACGTGAACATATTCAAAAATGTAAAAAAGCAACTGATGAACCATTCGGTGTAAATGTCCCTCTTCTTCGAAGTGATGCGGCTGATTTGATAAAAGTGATAATCGAAGAAAATGTAAAAATTGTTTTTTCATCTGCCGGACATCCGGGAAAATATATTGACGCGTTGAAAAAAAATAATATTACTGTTGTTCATGTTGTGCCGTCATTAAAATATGCACTCAAAGCAGAAAGCGTTGGGTGTGATGCTGTGGTTGGTGAAGGCGTTGAAGCCGGAGGACATAACGGCGCAGATGAAATCACAACTTTTTGTTTGATACCCCAACTTGTTGATGCTTTAAAAATTCCGGTAATTGCTGCAGGTGGAATTGCAGATGGAAGAGGAATTCTTGCCGCGCTTTCTCTTGGTGCTGAAGGCGTGCAGATAGGAACTCGATTTGCGGTGACTGAAGAATCATCTGCACATCCCAACTATAAAAAGAAAGTTGTTGGAGCAAAAGATAACGATACTATTCTTGTTCTTAAAAAAATTGGAATGGCAAGAATGATCAAGAATGATTTTACTTCAATCGTTCATAAAGAAGAATTAAATGGTGCTGATGAAGAGAAATTAAAATTGTTGTTAGGAGAAAAACGTGAGCGGCTCGGAATCTTTGAAGGAGACGAACAAAACGGTCTGATGGAAGCCGGACAAGGTTCAGGATTAATAAAAGAAATTCTTACTGTTAAAGATTTGATGGAAAAATTAATAAATGAATATGATGATGCATTACAAAAAATTCGCAGATAAAAATAAAAAGGGCGAGAGAGCTCACCCTTAACTTCTAACCTTTTACTTCTTGCCTCTCGCTTTTTCAATACCAAAAATGAAACTGCAGAACAAAAGCATCATTATTCAAGTTTGGGTCTTCTATGTTAAGCCGGTATTGCGGACGGACTTCAATAAAACTGTAAGGGAAAAATTCAAAACCTAAGACCAAATGTGCATGTTCATCTTTGCTCTTATCAATATTAGGATCGAAACGATCGTACCTAACAATTACTTCAAGACCAACCATTAGTTGATATACAGCTTCTATCATCATCGCCCTGGATTTTATTCCATCTCCCACATAATCACTCGTCATGTCATACTCACCCATTAGTGAAAATCCTTTATAACCAATGCCTGCAAACCCGCCGTATAATTGAGTGGGCAAAGTTTGAGCTCCTGTAGGTCCAAATAATTTTGTTTTAGTTGATGAGTATGAAGCTCCGAACAACAATCCGACTTTATTAATATTTGGGGTAATTTCAAACCGTGCTGTCCAGGTAGGATCGGTGGTAAGAGTTCCGTTCAATCTGCTTTTTCCAACACTTGCAGTAAGCGAAGCTATATCAGAAAAATTTGCACCGAGCTCAACGCCTGTTGTTAAAAAGAATGGATTATAAATTAATCCTTGAATTGAACCGTTTGCAAAGAGCAATCCAAAATCACCGCCTCTTGTATAAGAAGTGTGATCATCCAAATGAATTCCGTAATTAGGCAAGAATGTACCGACCTTTATGTAGCTTTCATTCGGTAATATTCTTGCAATTGCAAAACCTTCCCAAATAGATTGGACAAAATCATAACGTGCAAGCACATCAATTTTATCAGATAAAGAAGCGTTTAAATAAATTGATCCGGACATATCCTGGAAATCTGTTCTCTTCTTTTCTTGTGAATAGAGGAATTGTGAACGGTAATCAAATCCAAAAGAAACATTATCGGAAAGTTTAGGAGAGAGTTTAAAATCTTCGTCGCGAGGAGAGATCATGCTTACAACATTTTTACCGAAGAAAAATCCATTCTCGTTCCGCATTAATCCGCCGGTAGGATTGAAATGGCAACTGCTGCATTTATCTTTTTGCTGAAGTGAAAATCTTGGGATTGCAAAAATTTGTGCGAATGAAAAAACTAAAATTGTAAGGACTAACAAAAATTTAATTCTTCCCATACTCTCCTCATCATTTAGGAATTATTAATCGTTCTAAAATAACTAGTAAAACACGTTCTAAGAATCTTATCATCTCACGTTTCACCATTCACGTTTGCCGTTTAATTACTTCATCAAAACCATTCTTGCTGAGCGATCATATTTACCTGCTGTTAATCTATAAATATAAATACCGGAAGAAACTTCTTTTCCAATTTCATTTTTCCCGTCCCAAGCTTTTTCATATTTGCCTGCTGGCAAATTTTCGTTCGTAAGTGTTCTAATCAATTGACCGTTAATATTAAACACCTTCAGAGAGACGTTTTCGCCTTGGGGAATTTCGAATGTAATAACAGTTGACGGATTAAACGGATTAGGATAATTATTCAGCAACTTGTATGCAGTAGGGATTTGTTTTTCTGTAATGTCTGAGGGAATTGGTTTACTGTTTGGATCACCCGGATTTGATACCGCACTGTTATTCCCGGGATTTGGTTGTCCCGATCTCCAAGTTCCGTTTGGATCTCCTAATTCCTGTCCGTTTGTAAAACCATCGCCGTCGGAATCTTGAAAAGGCAATGTTGAATTCCAAAATTCTTCACGTCCACCCGGAGTAATTTTAGTCTCTACAAGTTTTCCAAAATTATTACGAAGTCCGCCGCCTTGAATATCTGTGTGGCAATTACCGCATGAAAACTTCTCGCCGTTAGGAATTTGTCCGACTCTCCAATCCCTTGCAATCAATATAGTAAACATTGCGAATAAAATTAGAGTAACTATGTATATATAAGATTTTTTCATAAGTTTATCCTACTATTGGATTAAATTTATTAACTGCTTAATTCAATTAGATTACTCATAAAGTGAATGAATTTAGTTAGCCGAGTAAATAACCGCTATGAATTCTTTCTCCCCCTCTTTTTAGTATATTTAATTTTAATAATATTCAGAAAGGATTAAAATGTTTTATCCTCTAATTATTAAGCTCCATATCATATTTGCCGGAATGTGGCTTATCAATCTAGTTGCTTATCCTATACTGCGTAGTATAGTTGTTCACAATAAGAACAAATCTGGTGAAAAAAAGTTCATTCAACTCTATCTCACATTCGCTAACTTATTCGGAATGATTGGCGGATTAGGGATACTTGTGACCGGAATATCCATGGTTGTGGAAAGTCCTGTTTATGGTTTCTTTCAATTCTCAGCGAATCATTGGCTTGCAACTAAACAAATTCTAATGGTCATATTGTTGATAATCCTTGGAGCGATTATAATTCCTACTTCCAAAAAAGTTAGAGCAGCAATCGGTTCTGATTTTGAAAAAAACGAACAGCTAAGCGATGAAGTTTATAGCAATCTAACTAAATTATTTAAATGGAATGTGGTAATTAATATTATTGTATTAATTAATTTTCTTTTAGCGATCACGCATAACTTTTTAGTTTAAATAAACATTAGTTATGAAAACAATTTTAGTCCTTGGATCAACAGGTTCGATAGGTATAAACACTTTAGATATCGCACGAACATTTCCAGATAAAATAAAAATTGTAGGACTCTCCGTTAACAATAATATTGAATTACTCGAGAAACAAATTTCAGAATTTCATCCCGGCGCTGTTGCTGTTCGAGATAAAAAAAGTGCATTAGAATTAAAGAATAGAATCGGAAATAGATGCGAGATTCTTATTGGTGATGAAGGATTATTGGAATTAACACGCCGTGATAATTATGATATTCTGCTTTCAGCGCTTGTCGGATTTGCCGGATTAGCCCCAACCATTGAAGCAATCAAGTTGAAAAAAAGAATTGCATTGGCAAACAAAGAAACTTTGGTCACTGCCGGTGAAATAATAATCGAACTTTGCAAAAAGTATAAAGCTGAATTAATTCCTGTAGATTCCGAACATAGCGCAATTTTTCAATGCTTGATCGGTGAGGACAAAAAAAATATCAAGAAAATAATTCTCACCGCTTCCGGGGGACCATTCTTAAATAAAAATAAAGCCGAACTTGAATCCGTAACAATAAAAGATGCTCTTAACCATCCAAATTGGAAAATGGGAAATAAGATCTCGATTGATTCCGCAACTATGATGAATAAAGGTCTTGAAGTAATAGAAGCATTTTGGCTTTTTAATCTTCCTAAAGCAAAAATTGAGGTTTTAGTCCATCCTCAATCCGTAATTCACTCTATGGTTGAATTCTGTGACGGATCTATAAAGGCACAATTAAGTTTTCCGGACATGAAATTACCCATTTTATATGCTATAACTTTCCCTGAAAGGTATTATTTTGATACCGTTAATACCGATTTCAAGAAAATTAACGAATTAACGTTTTTTGAGCCGGATTTTAATAAATTTGAATGTCTTAAAATTGCGTATAAAGTAATTGAAGAGGGCGGAACTGCACCGTGCATTCTTAATGCAGCTAATGAAGTTGCAGTAGAAAAATTTCTCTCGGGTAAAATTAAGTTTACCCGGATTCCGGAAATAATTAATGATGCATTAAATACTATCGCCATTCAGCACTATGCGGATCTTCAAACAATAATTGAATGCGATTCAATGACAAGAGAATACATAAATAAAAAACTGAGTTAAGGGAGTTGAATGGATTATATAATTTATTTCATTATAACAATCGGAATTCTGGTTTTTGTACATGAGTTCGGGCATTTTGTTGCAGCAAAAATTTCCAAGATGCGCGTTGATGTATTTGCCATCGGTTTCGGTAAGAGATTATTCGGTTGGAATAAATTAACCGGATTCACATTCGGTGATTTACCAAAAGATTTTGACGGACAGGGAAATACTGATTACAGATTATGCCTTCTTCCTCTGGGCGGTTATGTTAAAATTGCCGGAATGGTGGATGAAAGTTTCGATACTAAATTCGCAGAATCCGAACCAAAGCCGTATGAGTTTAGAGCTAAGGGAATGTTCCCTAAACTTTTTGTTATTACTGCCGGCGTAATGATGAATCTAACCCTTACGTTATTAATTTTTTGGGGAATTAATTTCTTTCAGGATAAACAAGTTTTTCCAACAACAACAATTAATAAAGTCGAAGCCGGTAGTGATGCCGAAAAAGCAGGATTCCAGTCTTATGATAAAATATTAACCGTTAACGGTGAACAAGCTGATAATTGGCAAAAAATTGTTGAACAGATCTTAGTGCAAAATTCTACGAGTGATGTTGTTGTAAAAGTTCAACGTGATGGGGAAGAAAAGATTTTAACTATTGCTCGCAATGTAGTTTCTCAAAATTCTAAAAAAGGATTTTTCATACAACCCAATCCTTCAAAACCTTTTATTGCCGAAGTTATGAAGAATTCTCCTGCTGAAGACTCAGGTATGAAAGCCGGTGATATTTTTATTTCCGTTGCCGGAGTTAATGTTTCTGATGGGCAATTTATCAATGATATTATTTCATCTAACAAAGAAAAAAGTCTCCAATTTGTTTTATTAAGGGATAATGACACAGTACGTGCAACCGTTACACAGGGAAGTGACGGGAAAATCGGTATATCACATTCAATCATGTATACCGGTCCAATTGAGTTCATTACTTACAATTTCTTTTCTTCCATTAATCATGCGTTCGATGATGTCGCTAAATACACAGCGCTTACTTTAGGAATGTTGAAGAACGTTATTACCGGTAAAGTGGCATTCAAGGAAGCTTTTGGCGGACCAATAAAGATTGCACAGTATGCTGTTAAATCCGCTGATAGAGGCGGAATTGATTTCTTATTCTTTCTTGCTATGCTCAGTTTAAGTCTGGCAATTATAAATATTCTTCCCTTCCCCGTTTTAGATGGCGGACACTTTGTAATTATTTTGCTTGAAGGTTTGTTTAAGAAAGAATTGCCGATCAAAATTAAAATGGCAATTCAAAATGCGGGATTTGTAATTCTGCTTTTACTGATGGCGTTTATAATTTATAACGATATAATTAGTTTATAAAATAAAAGAGCGAACCATGGTTCGCTCTTTTATTTATCCATTAGATCAATATTTATTTTTTCTTCGCATTTTTTACTTCCAGTTTCTTAAAAGTATTATCCATATTCTTGTTAACGGCTAACTTTAGATCATCGAGTGTATTCATCATAATCTTTACTACGTTTAATCCTTTCCTTGTTATAAAAGAATATTTATCATAACTATTACCAATTATTTTATAAAGCGCTGATTCATTTCCATAGAAAAGGATGTTCTCAACTTTTTCAGTTTTCATCAACCCCATCCCTTCTAAACCTCTGATATATCCTTGATAATATTTTTCTGCGTCTTCAAGTCTTTCAAAACTTTTAGATTCCATATCAGCCGGGTCTAAATCAAATTTGTATGGAATAACAAGCCAGACTGCAACCGGCTGACCATTATTTAATGCAGGAGTAAATTTTGATTTCGTTGCGGCGTCAACAGAAGATTGATTAAATATTTCATTTTCGCTTTTTATAACTACCGCTTTTTTGACTGATCCATCTTTGTCAATCAAAACCTTTACAAAAACATTACCTTTAATTCCTGCACGTTTTGCAATCTCAGGATATTGTGGATTAGCAGATTCGATCATTTCAGGAAGTTTCTCTACTAAAATGAACTCATTGATATCGGGATCTCCGACTTTTACGTTAGATGGAGGAGGTCCCAGTTCATCGTACTTGAGCAATTTACCTTCCGTCTTTTTATCTACATCTAGTTTAAAAGCAACCGGTAAAATTACCCAAACCTTAACCGGTTTATTATTTAACATCGCTGGAGAAAATTTTGCTTCTTTTGCAGAAGCTAAAGCGGCTTCATCGATCATATCCTTTACACCTTGCAGAACTATTGCCTGATCAACATTTCCTTTTTCATCTATCAAAAGTTTCAAGTAAACAGTCCCTTGAATACCAGAAAGTTTAGCAAGTTGCGGATACGCTGGTTTTAACTGTGATATTAATTCGGGAGCTTTATCAACTTCTATGAATCCGGATTCATCTGCTTTTTGAAGTTTCATAACATCTTTTTGTTGCGCAATTAATCCGGTAAAAGAAATAATGATGACGAATAAAAATATTTTTGTTTTCATTTCAACCTCATATGTTAGGTCTAACTATTATTTGTTTTGTTCTGTAATAACTGCCCGAAACATCAACCTGCGGTAATGCATTCATAAGAAGTTCGAGCTTGTCGTTCTGCTTTTTGACTTCGCGCGTTAAATCAAAAAACTGAAATTTATACTCTTCCGATTTTGAATAAAAGAACATTGTTAGGATCAGAAGAATTACTGTAACGGAATATGTTATTGCTGAGAAAACTTTTTTATTTATGAAGAACGCCGTTTGTTTCTCATTTAAACCGCTAACAGAGCGAAGAATCTTTTCGTCAAGAGTTGAAGGAAATTGTTCCATAAAAGTTGAGAACACACTTTTAAGTGCATTCATCTTCTTAAAATGCTCACGTGCACCGGAATCTTGAGAAAGAAGCGAGAACATTACCGGTTCTTTCCCTTTTTCAAGTTCTCCGTCAAAGTAGAGGTTTATCATTGTAATAATTTCATTTGTGTTCATTGTTAACTCACCTTCCTTTTAATTCTTTAATTCTTTTGTCGGAGTATTTTATTTTTTCTAACTGCAGAGAATCACCCGCAGCAAGTTCTAAAACTTTTTTATATGCAATAGATGCATTCCGCCAATCCTTTAGTTTATCATTAATCATTGCGATATAAAATTGTGAATCAATGTTGCCCGGATTGTAGATGAGTGCTTTTTCATAAGCAGTTTTTGATTCTTTCAAATTTTGTTTAGAGTAATGAACTGCTGCAATTTGATTATAGATATACCCGATCTTGTCTAACTGCATCAGCTTCAAAGCATTATGAAACGATTCGATTGATCTCTTAACCGAATCCATCCTCGCATAAACAAAGCCAAGATTTACAAAGTAAGTCGGGTTATCATCAAGCGCCGCTGCCTTTGTGTAAGCAATTACTGCTGAATCATATTTGCCCATATTAAAATGGACAAAACCGAGATGGTCGAAATAGTTTGCATCGTTTGTATCTAAAACAACCGCATGAGAATAAAGATTCGCCGCATCTTGATAAAGTTTTAATCTTTCATAACACAATCCGGATTTGAAATGGAAATCAGCATTTTCCGGGCGGAGCTTTCTGGCCATACTGTAAAGAACATTTGCATCGTAATATTTTTGAAGACTAAATTTATTTGAAGCGAGCAAACTGATCGCCGGAATATATTCCAGATTAATTGCGACGGAATGTTCCAAATGTTTCGCTGCAAGTTCTGCAGCATTTGGATCCGGGGACATCAGCATTGCGTAACCTAAATAGTAACTGCTCAGAAAATCATTCTCATTTAGTTTTACAAGTTTGTTGAATATCTGTATAGCATTTCCATATTCTTTCTTGTCGAAATCAATTAGACCAAGTTCATAAAGTGCTGTTACATTGTTTGAGTCGTTCTGAACTATCACATTATAATTTGAAACAGCTTCATTCGTTTTACCAAGTTGTGAAAGTAAACGAGCAAGCTGTAGTCTATATCCGTTATGATCCGGTACTAATTCAACTGCTTTTGTAAAATATTGCACTGCTTTAATCGTTCCGCGTAAATTACTGTACGATAAGCCGAGGTAGAACAATTCTTCTGCGGAGAGTTTCTCGAAGCCCGCATCTTTGTAAACTTCAACTGCTTGTTTAAAGAGACCTTCGTTATAAAATTTTTTGCTGAGCGTAAGCAGACTATCGTTAAACGGTTTCGAACCGTTTTGAGCGTGGCCAATCATAGAACTTAGAATTAAAGAGAACACCGCGAACAAAATAATTTTCTTTCTCAATTTTTTAACTCCGTCTAAACATTTACAACTTTTGAAAGTCTGTTGATTAACTTTTGCCGTGTCTTATATAAACGGCTCTTTACAAGTTCTTCATCTATGTTCATCATTCTGGCAATTTCTTTGTAAGAGAATCCGCTGTATTCTTTCAAAAGAAAAACATCGCGTTGTTCAATTGAAATCTTATCAAGTTCTTTCATAACAAGCTGGTTCATCTCCTTCAACTCAAAATCTTCATCAAGTTTTACATAAGAACCAAGATCAACTTCGTCTGTATCAAAAACACTAAATTGATCAACATGAGTTTTCTTATTTCTATAAACTGTATAAATCTCATTCCGTGTCGTTTTGAAAAGCCACACATCAACACGTTCGCTGTTTCTTATGCGGTACATGTTTTCAAAAAATTTTAAGAATACATTTTGAATGATATCCTCACACATCATTCTATCGTTGAGCATTTTACACGCGTAATTGTAGAGCTTCGCCTTATGCTGATTGTAGATCAGCGTAAACTCAATGATATTTTTTGAGGAATCACTCAAAACCGGTTTTTTCTTTTACTTAAAGATGCTTGAAATTAAGAAATGTTGCCTGGTAAATAAAATATTTTTTCTGCAGGGAATGGTTATGAACCATTCCGTTAAAATGCGGAATGGTCACTGACCCTTCCCTACAAAAATTTAATATATTGAGGACAAAACAGAATTCTGAATTTTATAGAGTTCTTGAGGGTTTTGCGTTTTTACCGGAATGGCTGTTAGTTCGTAAAATTTATTGCCCGACTTAAATACCACTATGCGGATGTTTCTCTTGGCATCATCTAAATACTCGTAAGCAGAAAATTTCTTTTTGTTGATCTCGAAGGTTTCTTGATTTACAAAACCTCCAAATGTTTTTCCATACTTTGCTTTCTTAAAAGCTTTACTGAATTCAACAACGGATTTTATTTCATCGCTTTGAATTTCCTTCATAGTAAGAGAATCAACATTTAGTGCAATAAAATTTAGTGTGGCGGAGTAATCATCTTTCACTAGCCAGAGGTCAATCAATTTGTTTTCGTTGTCTTCTGCAGTGAACCAACCTTGTGGTACTTTAACAGACAGCAATGAAGTTTTTGCTTTTGCGGTTTCATTGGTAAGTGTATAATTGGAATCATACAACGAGGATAATCCGCTTGAGCAAGATTGAACTAAAACTAGCAGAATAAAAAAGAGTGATATTTTAATTTGGCGATTCATATTATTATTAAAAAAATGCGGACTCTCTTAAATGAATCCGCATTTAATTTTTATTATATTTTTCCAACAAGATTTTCACCCGGCACTAAAGTTTCAGCACCCGGTTCCCAACTTGCAGGGCAAACTTGTTCGGGATGCTCACGTACGTATGCAGCAGCTTTAACACGCCGTAAAATTTCTTTTGAACTTCTGCCAATACTGTTATCGTGAATATCAATCGTCTTCAAAATTCCATCTGGATCAATAATAAATGTTCCGCGGAGAGAAAGACCGTCTTCATCAATGTAAGTCCCAAAAGCTTTGCATAATGTTCCGGTCGGATCTGCAGCCATCGGATATTTAATTTTACTAATCGCTTTTGATATATCATGCCATGCGAAATGTGCATATTTTGTATCTGTACTAACACTAATAATTTCGGCGCCGGCTTTTTTGAATTCCTCGTAATAATTAGCTACTTCTTCCAACTCTGTCGGGCATACAAATGTAAAATCTGCAGGATAAAATAAAAGCACTGTCCATTTACCGCGTGTATCCGAAAGCTTCATTTGTTTGAACTCATTGTTATGGTAAACATCAAATTTAAAGTCCGGAACTTCTTGACCAATTTTTAACATCTCGTTTATCTCCTGTAAATAATTTTTTTTATAAATAATAATTTGTAATAGAAAAATACGAAAAGATTTTGAATGGTTTTATTTCTGTAGAGACTCGATTTATCGAGTCTGTTAAAGAAGAGAGACTTCATAAATGAAGTCTCTACATTAAAAATTACATCCCATCACGCATGAATTTAGGCTGTTCAAGAGTGAGGATCAAAGATATCCGGTGCGTATCCGGTAACCGTTCAGTTTCGGATTGACTGAATCGTGCAAAGGAATAATCAATTTGAAGTTTTGGTAAAAATACTCCCGCACCTATTGTAAATTGTTTTACATCATTATATCCGGCACGTACGGCAAAAATATTTTTATAATTGAATTCAAACCCGGCATGTGCATCAAAACTAACCGGACCGACACTAAATGTTGAAGCAGTTTTTCTATTTTCAAAACGAAGATCAAGATCTATAGCAGGCATTATTCTTCCACCAAGAAATTGTAAAGCATATGCCGCACCTACTTTTGCTGTCGGAGAGATCAACTCGTTACGTCCCGTACTCCAGGCAATCAGAGTTGTTGTTACATCTTGAATATTTGCACCGAGATATAAATTTTCCATCGGCATATAAACCGCACCAATATCAAAGCCGATTCCAAATGCGCTATACTCAGCAAGACTTCTCGAAATCAATTTAACATTTGCGCCCCAGTAAAAATCATCCGAGTAACGTTTTGCAAATGTTAGGTACATTGCCCAATCTGCGTTGCTAAATTCTGTTATTTTGGAATTATCCAAACGTGAAAATTTCTGATACTGATCTCGAGGTAATGGAACTCCGTTAATATCCAAGCCGGCATCACGTGAATCAGGTATGCCGTCTATACTTGAACGCATAATACTTAAACCAAAACTCATATCTTTTCCGTAAGGAATTGCTACAGCGCCGTAATTGTAATTAACAAGATTTCCAAAATGTTCTTCGTGCATCAAAGCAACTTGTGGATAGTTAATTCGTGCAAGTCCTGCAGGGTTCCAGTATCCGGAAGTAACATCATTAACAATCGCAGTTTGAGCGCCGCCCATCGCAAGCGCGCGTCCGCCAACGCCAATAGCTAAAAACTCTCCGGCATATTTACCAATTACAGTTTGGGAATGAATTGATGTGATTGAGCAAAGGAGAAAGAATGCAACAAGGATTATCTTTTTCATAAACAGCTTCCTTTTGAAGTAGTTATAGTAGAAATAACTATCAGTTCTCTCCTTTCGTTGATGCAATATTACTTTTTCTCTGTTTGTTTTGCAACTGCATTAATTGCCGCATTAATTGCTTCTTGATCGCCGAGATAATAATGTTTGATCGCCTTCAAATCTTTATCAAGCTCGTAAACAAGAGGAATACCAGTGGGAATATTCAATTCAGTTATCTCTGCTTCGGAAATATTATCAAGATATTTTACGAGTGCACGTAAACTGTTTCCGTGTGCTGCAATGATAACTCGTTTTCCGCTTTTAATAGTCGGAGCGATTGTATCGTGCCAATACGGTAAGAAGCGGTCAACAGTAAGTTTCAAACTTTCTGTTAACGGAATGTCTTTCTTATCCAAATCGGAATAACGCCGGTCTCTGCCCGGAAATCTTTCATCATTTACTTCTAATGATGGCGGCGGAATATCGTAACTTCTTCTCCACAATTTTACTTTTTCGTTTCCGTATTTTTCTGCTGTCTCTGCTTTGTTCAATCCTTGAAGCGCTCCGTAATGTCTTTCATTCAACCGCCATGATTTGATGACCGGAATCCACAACAGATCCAATCCCTCCAGGGTAATGTTAAGTGTTCTAATAGCACGTTTCAAAACTGATGTAAATGCGATATCGAAAGTATAACCTTCTTGTTTAAGAACAATCCCGGCTTGTTTTGCTTCTTCTAATCCTTTTTCCGAAAGATCAATATCCGTCCATCCCGTGAAAAGATTTAGTTTGTTCCATTCGCTTTCACCGTGTCTTAGTAAAACTACTTTGTACATTTTTTGATTTCCGTAATTGTTGTAAATGCTTAGGCAAATATAGGAAATTTTGAAAAGAGGAGAGTTTCTTTTGATTGCGTCTTCTGTTATCTTTGCTGCAAAAGTATGAGCCCAATGGATCGTTTGATTTATAATTTCTTTAGTGATGATGATTTTCTGCGCATCTCAAATAAGATCAAAGAGATGGAGAAAAATACCTCCGGTGAGATCCGCGTTGCTGTAAAAGAAAAAAAATCTTTCTTCGATCGTAGGAAACAGATAAGACAACTCGCAGAGAAAGAATTTTACAAACTCAATATGCATAACACTCGCGATAAAACCGGAATACTTCTCTATTTACTTTTGAATAAAAGACAATTCTACATACTTTCAGATAAAGGAATTCATGAAAAAGTCGGCGATGAAACTTGGCATAAAGTTCGTGATGAGATACAAAATCATTTTAAGGATGGAAAATTTTCTAATGGATTGATTTGGGGCATTGAAAGAGTAGGAAAAATTCTTGCTGAACATTTTCCAGTTAAAGCCGGCGATACGAATGAACTCTCCAATAAAATTATTATCGAATGATTACCACTGCCAACTGCACACTGCCTACTGCTAACTGCAACCTGCTAACCATACGGGAATTATTTAGCAATTAGTTTTGTTTATAACGGTATGAAACGCAGAAATTTCATAAAGAAAAGTCTATTAGCCGCAGGCGCAACAATACTGGCTCCATTATTTATTAATTCCGATTCAAAAGCAAAACCAAATGTTAAACTAAATTATAAACCAGAACCTGATAAATGGAACGATAATGAATTAACTCTTGCATGGATCGGGCATTCAACTGTGCTGATAAATATTTTCGGTAAATGGATTTTAACAGATCCTGTTTTATTTGAAAGAATCGGATTATACTTCTTCGGTGGTTCGATCGGTCCGGCGCGTGTAACTCCCCCTGCGCTTGAAGTTCATGAAATACCCAAACCGGATATTATTCTTCTCTCGCATGCACATATGGATCACATGGATTACCCAACATTAAAAACATTTGCAGAAAAATATCCAAACCAGATTGATGTTGTCACGGCGTACCTCACCAAAGATGTAATTGATGAATTACCGTGGAAGTCACTTCATGTAATGGATTGGAATGATGAACTGATTCTTAACGATATTCGATTTAGAGCAAATGAAACAAAACATTTCGGCTGGCGTTTTCCGTGGGAAAAGGACCGCTCGCGCGGTTATATGAAAGACGGAAGAAGTTATAATTCTTATGTGATGGAATACAAGAATAAAAAAATCTTATTCGGCGGCGATACAGCCCTTACCGATAAACTCCAACAACTGAAAAGCGAGAATATTGATGTTGCTATTATGCCAATCGGGGCTTACAATCCTTGGAAAAGAAATCACTGCGATCCGGAAGAAGCGCTCCAGATGGTAAGTGAAATAAATGCAAAATATTTTATTCCAATCCACACAAAAACATTTCAACAGGGCGTTGAACCGTTCAATGAACCGATTGACTGGATGAAACGCACCGCATTAAACTACAATCTGCAAATTGGACTCGAAGAGATCGGGCAGACGTTTGTGTTAAGTTAATCTATAAAATTTCAAAAACTCTTCATCAGAAATTTGGGAGTCTCTAAGAATTTTTCTTAATAAGGAACGGTCTATTGATTTATAATTAAGAACCGTAATTGATTTTTTATCTTCGCAGTGCAAACGAATATGACTTCCCCGCTGCCGAACTACATAATATCCTATCTTGGATAATACTTTAATGATTTCTTTACCTGAAAGAATTGGAAGTTCCGACATGTTACATTGTTATTGTATGTAAACTAATTTCCTGCGGATTGTAATTACGTAAAATCTTTTGTGCATCCTTTTCTTCCAGAATTAGTTCAATAACTTCTCTAATATTTGCTATTGCTTCGTCTATTGTTTTGCCTTGTGTATAACAGCCGCTAAAGAGCGGGCATTCAACTACGTACCAGCCGTTTTTCCCTTTCTCAATAAGAAGAGGAAGTTTACGATTGTATTTTGCTTTTCTTTTAACAGTTTCCATTTCAATACTCGACTTTTGTATTCAAAATAAAATTCGTTTTTTCTAAAGTCAAATATGACAACAAGATATCTGATAGACGTTTAAACTAACAAAACCGATCTCATATACCCATCCTTGGTAAAGAGGTGAAATTTCTCAAAGAGATGGCTTCGGCAAAAGCGGTGTTGGGGTTTAACTTTACTCCCCTTTCAATTATATTAACCGCACAAAAAATAATGGCTGATTTCACCGTGCGAGATAAAGGTTACAGCGATTACTTCGTTGATCTCGGTGAAGACTTACAGAATGAAATAATTAGAAGAACGGAACATACTGGATATTAATTAGCGGAAATCCGCGTCATCTGTGTTATCAGTGTTCTATAAAAAACCCATAGCACGCAGATGACATTGATTAAACCGATTAACACTTATAAAACTTTAATAAAAAGGATAAATCATGTTCAACTCAAAAACTTACATTCAACGCAGAACAAAATTAAAAAAGAAGATCGGCAAAGGTTTAATTCTTTTCCTCGGCAATAATGAAGCGCCGATGAATTATACAGATAACGCTTATACATACCGTCAGGACAGTACATTTCTTTATTACTTTGGATTGGATAGATCAGAATTAGCCGCAGTTATAGATGTTGATGAGAATAAGGAAATTGTTTTGGGAAATGATTTCTCTCTCGATGACATCGTTTGGATGGGACCGCAGAAAACCATTAAACAACTTGCTTCGAAATGCGGAATAAAACAGACTGCATCGCTGAATGATCTTGAAACTATGTGTGCTAATGCAATTAAACAAGGAAGAAAAATTCATTTTGTCCCTCAGTACCGTTATGATAATGTTTTCACACTTCACAGAATTCTTGGAATAATGTCCAGCCGTATAAATACTTTTGCTTCAACAGAATTGATAAAAGCGATAGCAGAGCAGAGAATGATAAAATCCAACGAAGAACTAACAGAGATTGAAAAAGCAATTGCAATCTCTTATCAGATGCAGACTTCAGCCATGCGTTTTGCTAGACCAGGCATGTATGAACGCGATGTGATGGGATTTATTGCGGGATTAGCAATGTCGCTTGGAAGCGGAATAGCATTCCCGGTAATTTTATCACGTCAAGGAGAAACTCTTCACAATCACTTTTATGGAAATAAATTTAAGGATGGCGATTTGGTTGTAAATGATTCCGGTGCAGAATCAGCATTACATTATGCTAGTGATATTACGCGGACATTTCCGGTTAGTGGAAAATTTTCTTCACGCCAAAAAGATATTTATGAAATAGTTCTCCTCTCACAGCTTGTAGCCATATCGGAAATTAAACCGGATGTAAATTTTAAATCGGTTCATCTTAAAACAGCCAGAGTAATTGCAGAAGGTTTGAAAGCGCTCAGATTGATGAAAGGAAATATGAAGAATGCTGTTGAAGCCGGTGCACATGCTTTATTTTTCCCGCACGGACTTGGACATTTAATGGGTCTTGATGTTCACGATTTCGAAAATTTTGGAGAGAACAATTTCGGCTACGACGAAAAAACAAAACGTAGCACACAATTCGGTTTGAAATATTTACGCTATGCGAAACCACTCGTTCCCGGAACTGTAATTACAGTTGAACCGGGAGTCTATTTCATTCCGCAATTAATAGATAAATGGCAAGGCGAGAAAAAGTTTACTGAGTTCATTAATTACAGCAAAGTTAATCAGTATAGAAATTTCGGCGGCGTTAGAATTGAAGATGATGTTGTTGTAACGAAAAAAGGAAGCCGTGTACTTGGCAAACCAATTCCTAAAGCTGTTGAAGATGTTGAAGCAGTAGCATCTGATAAAATTTAACATATTTGTCATTCCGATCCCCATTTGTCGGAAGAGGAATCTCAAAATTAATTTGGTGGGAATATGCATCCATTTGAAGAAGTGTTAAGTGTAAGTAAAGAAGAAATTACAATTCTACTTCAGAGTTTAGGTAAAATTGAATGGTCTGATTTTTTGTTAAATCCGCGAAGACTACGAGGAAGTGATTTCTTGATGCGTTGGTCGCAAGGTGTTTGGAGCGAACACAGATTGATTGAAGCGGTGAACTCGACAAAAAAATATTTTGCGGTTCAATATGGACCAAGCAGTGCTGCGCCATCAGATGATGTTCGAGAATTTGAATTATACTTTGAAAGATTAGATAAAGCTGGACTAGGAAATATCAAACGACCAGATTTGTTAATTTATAAAATTGAAGACCGAGAATTTGTTGACAATTTTCTTAAAGATGTTGGTGGTGAACAGGAGTTACCATTCATAAAAGAAAAAGATTTACAACCACTCATAGAAAAATCTTTAATTGGTGTTGAATGTGAAAACTCACTTTGGGTTGCGAAAGATATGCCCTTTTATGGAAGTGAACTTACTCCACAAAAAAGATTAAACGGGAAATTAGGATTAAAAAAATCTGCCGTTCTTCCAACAATCATTGTAAAACATGAGGATCTAAAACCATTAACTAGATGGCAGACAAGTAATAAAAAAACTATTCATATTTGGCATGGTTTCTATGATTTAGCTTTTGGAATCTCTTATAATAGATTAAAAAGCTTAATTTCTAGAAAGCTTATACTTCCTACTGAGCAGGTCTTTCAAGCACCCGGAGGTGCAACCACAAAAAAAATTATTTATAAAGTTTATTATCACTATGCTTATCCATTAGAAGTTTCGACGCAAGAACCAAAGTTAATACCTGCTTACATTAAAGATAAAAATGGTCATATACTCCCTTATGTAAAGTTTGAAGGCGGTCATTTGAAAATTATAAACGAAGCATTAGAAGAATTAGAAAGGTTACGATGACAAATAAAGCGGTTCAATTAATTCCAACTAACTGGGATGAAAGAGAAAAACTGAGAGATAAAGGTCAGTTCTGGACTCCGCCATGGGTTGCAGATGCAATGGTTAGTTATGTTCTAGACGATACAAAATTAATATTTGATCCCGCAGTTGGAAGAGGCTCATTTTTAGAAGCGTTAAGAAGAATTACAAATAAAAAAATCTCTTTTTACGGAACTGATATTGATCAAGATGTTTTACGTGATACGATTTTTAGCAATAACAATTGTTCTGTCGAAAAAAGAGATTTTATAAAAAACCCTCCGAAAAAGCTTTTCAAATCAATTATTGCTAATCCGCCATATATACGTCATCATCGCATCGATAGTGTGACAAAACTTTTTTTAAAGAAACTTACTGCAAACATTACCGGATTTACATTAGATGGAAGAACAGGTTATCACATTTTCTTTTTGCTGCAAGCACTGGATCATCTTGAAGAGAATGGAAAACTTGCTTTTATCATGCCAGCGGATACGTGCGAGGGTACTTTCGCTAAAAAATTATGGGATTGGATTTCAAAAAAGTATGCGATTGAATGCGTTATTACATTCGATGGATCAGCGACACCATTTCCATCTGTTGATACCAATCCGCTTATTTTCTTGATTAAAAAAGCAAACCCGCTGGAAAATCTTATCTGGGTTAAAGTGAAAAAACCGTATTCTGATGATCTGACACGGTTCATTAAAAGTAATTTTCAAACAAAACATTATGAAACCATCTCTATTACTCAAAGAAAAATTCAAGAAGCTTTAGATACCGGATTTTCGAGACCGCAACAAAATGGTAATGGATTTAAATATCATCTTTCCGACTTCGCAAAAGTAATGCGGGGAATTGCCTCCGGTTCAAACGAATTCTTTTTTCTGACTAATGATCAAGTAAAAGAATTAAAGATTCCGGAAAAATATTTTAAAGTTGCTGTTGGAAGAACAAAAGATGTTATTGGTGACATCATAAAAAAGAATGATGTCAAGAACCTTGAGTTAAAGCGACGCCCAACTCGCCTTCTTTCTATTGAAGATCATAAAGAGAACCTACCTAAGTCGGTAGTTCAGTATTTGAAACTTGGCCAAGAGATGGGCTTACCGGATAGAGCACTTATTCAACAGAGAAAACCATGGTTCCGAATGGAAAGAAGAGAAATTCCTCAAATTCTTTTTACGTATTTGGGCCGTCGGAATTCTCGGTTTATTTTAAATCAAGCTGAAGTATTACCTTTAACAGGGTTTCTTTGTGTATACCCGGTTCATAAAGATGAAATATTTATACACAATCTTTGGAAAGTGTTAAATCATCCTGATACAATTAAAAATTTGTTTCTCGTTGGTAAGAGCTATGGTTCGGGTGCAATTAAGGTTGAACCAAGAAACTTAGAAAAACTCGGGATTCCAGAAGAACTTGTAAAAAAATATAAATTGGTTCGTCCTCAATACGGGCAAGCAACTCAATTAAGTTTATTTGTAAATGAAAAGAAAAATAAATACAGAGTAAAAAAATCAGCCGGAATTAAAACGTAACTCTTAATTAAATATTCATAATTTCTAATGTCTTTTACAAATCATTTCCACAAAATTGCAGATTGGATTCATCCAGAGAATTGGATCGAGATCGAGACAATTGATGCACATACAGCCGGCGAACCGCTGAGAATTATTTTGAGCGGACTGCCGGAGATCAAGGGTGCAACAATTTTAGAAAAACGCCGATACATGAAAGAAAATCTCGATCACTTCCGTACTGCTCTGATGTTCGAACCGCGCGGGCATGCCGACATGTACGGCTGTAGTATCACTCCGCCGGTTACAAGCGATGCAGACTTTGGCGTAATCTTTATGCACAACGAAGGTTACAGCACAATGTGCGGTCACGGAATAATCGCAGTTACAAAAGTTGTTCTTGAAATCGGAATGTTTGAGAAGATCGAACCTATTACAACCATAAGAATTGATTCGCCGGCGGGATTAATAACTGCACATGCAAAAGTGAAAGATCAAAAAATAGAATCTGTTTATTTTGAAAACGTCCCTTCATTTGTTCTTATGCTTAACAAAACTATTAATGTCCCTTCAATTGGAAAAATAAATTTTGATGTTGCATTCGGCGGGGCATTCTATGCTTTTGTAAAAGCAGATCAGCTTGGATTGAAAATGAGCGAGAATGAATTCCGCGAATTGATAGATAAAGGAATGATGATCAAACGTGCTGTGATGAATAATTTTGAAATCAAACATCCGTTCGATGACAACTTAAGTTTTCTTTATGGAACAATTTTTTATGGGGAACCGTTAGGCAAAGAAGTTGATAGCCGTAATGTTTGTATCTTCGCCGAAGGCGAAGTTGACCGCTCACCTACCGGAACCGGAGTAAGCGCTCGAATGGCTCTTCATTTTGCAAAAGGAGAAATAAAAATCGATCAGTCAATGGTTATTGAAAGTATTATCGGGACGAAGTTCACCGGAAAAGTTTTAAGCACAACAAAGTTTGGTAATTATGATGCAGTAATTCCTCAAGTTGAGGGAGATGCATTCATTATAGGAAAAAATACTTTTTACATTAATCCTGAAGATCCTCTCAAACATGGATTTATTTTACGATAAAATCTTACTCTTAGTATGAGTCCCGATTGTTCTTTCCGGATAAAGAATACCGATCTGCTAAAATTGGAGATTCTTCGTTTCTTCAAGTTTTCCGCTTTAATAACTCACCTTACGCAAAAAGGTGAAATAGGGATAGGATAAGCCTAAGTTTGTAATGAAAAAATAAGAGGGCAAGATGAATAAGCAACTCTTAGAAACATATACAGATTATCTGATAAGTTCA
>Ga0265292_1000211_pt1 | contig 101482 bp, 92 predicted proteins | sample Munlanlewell296A_FD_189080 | JGI IMG/M metagenome (GOLD analysis project Ga0265292, IMG submission 189080) | Leachate microbial communities from a municipal landfill in Southern Ontario, Canada - Leachate well 296A | ecosystem: Engineered > Solid waste > Landfill > Unclassified | place: Canada...
TTGTCCAAATACATATAATTGCCAAAAATCAAAAACAATAAAGTATGAGTTCTATGGGCGTTTTAACCCAATAATTTTCTAAACTGACTAAATATTATTCTTCGGCCGGTACTGTTTATAAGGAAACGAAACAAAACGGCGTCAGTTATCGTTATGGCCATAATTGGCTGCATAAGAAGTACCCAATCGCGATACTTCAAAAACCTGACAATACCGCGTATCAGCTCGGGAAAAAAAAGGTTTACATATACAACCCAAAACATTAACCTAACCAAATTCCATCTATTGCTTTCATTGAGCCACTTGTATTTAAGCGACCCCTGCTCGGGGAAATAATGATGTTTCAAATTCCTAACCCTTTTTCCTATCAGTTCTTTAAGATCTTTGGCATGATAATGGTAATCTCCGGCACTGGGTACATAAGCAAAAAGATTATAACCCGAATCAACTAAACTGAGAATTGTGTCGTGATCAAAATCTTTCTTTTGTTCCCAAACCGGAGTTTTCTTTAGATAAGATTTCCGGAAAAGCATATGTGTAGTCGGGGGTATCTTTCCTACAGTATATCTGCACAAAAAGTATCCTTTTTCTTTTTTGATAATCGTACTTTTGATAGAGGGAGTCAAAAATTCAAAAAGCGGATCGCATTGTACAGGATGATAAGAAATAAATCTGGTTACCCAGGGCTGGTCTTTCCGTGGATACTCACGGGTAAAACTTGCAACGATATTTGGATTCCTTAATAGAGGTTTAATCATTTTTTGGATAAAATATTTACTACGAAGCTCCATATCTTGTTCCAGAATCATATAAATATACTCTCCTGTTGCTTTCCTCATACCATCGGCTCTATTTTCATAAACGTTTTTCAAACTTACATAAACGTGTCTTGTATATTGTTTTGCTATTTCCACACTGTTATCTTTAGACCCGTTATCAATAACTATTATTTCAATCCCATCTTTCGGATATTTCTGTTTTTTTACAGATTCGAGACATCTCCGCACCCCCCCTCCTCCATTTAAAACAGGAAAAACAAGAGAAATTTTAGGATACTTTTCCATTTTTTTACCTTAAATTAATGAATACTCTTTAAGCATTTGGCTGATTTCTGATTTTGAATTAAACATCATTAAATCTATTATCGAAAGGTTGGGAATAAAATTATTTTTATATTGTTTATATTTGATATCTTTCATTTTTATAAACTTCAATTTTATTTTTTTAGCAAGAAAGTTCTCTTTATTATAGAGGGCCATGCCTCCAATTGCATTTATATAAGCCCTTGCCTTTAGCCTTAAGCAGATATCCAGTACTTTGGATTCTGCCTTAAGTGTGGTTGTTTTGTTAATACAAGACGATTTGATTAATTTGGTATTTAAGCCAAGATAACCGCTGACTTTTAGCAAACTGTAAAAAAGATATTCACTCAGATTGCTTTCGTTATTCATTAAAATCTCCTTAATTAATGGGAAAACACTGTCATATAGGGGAGCTCTTTTATAGGCAGAACTAACCATTGCCAAGATTTTACTTCGATTATTGCCTTCCGGAACAATTTCTATTTCATTTATTAACTTATTTGGACTTTTATGAACAAGTTGAAGAGTAAATAGACTTGTTTTGTCATTCAATAAAATACGGTTTTTATTTATCCATCCACCCTTGATGTAATTGACATCATCATATATTACAAATGTATCAACAGCCCCAATTAGTTGATAATACCCTAAATAAGGAAAAAGGTACGGCTGCATAATGGCAAGCTTCATGTTAGGAAATTCTTTCGTCCAAACTCCCAACCTGTCTCCTCCACCATCCTTTTTAAGCCTTCTTCTAAATCGATAGAAGGCGACCAACCCAACGATCTGGCTTTTGATGTATCTGCTAGCCAAATGGAAGAATAGTCCTGTCGGTACTGACCTTTATGCTTTTTTATTTTAATTTTTCCGAGATACTTTTCCATTATTTTAATTACTTTAATGTTCGTTGTTTGAACTCCTGTACCAATGTTGATAATCTGTCCAGGCAGTTTAATTTTTCCAAAATAAACTAAGGCATCCACAAAATCATCAACATGAATCCAGTCATTTTTACCTTCCCATATTTCTACAGCCTTCCCTTCCCTTACTTGTTTGATAATAGTTAAAAAGAACCCATGATGATTCTCACCATAGAGAAGAAATGGCCTTAATATCAAATTTTCTTTATTCTGTTGAAAAATTTTGGTTCCCATATATTTTGTCAACGCATATAACGTAACCGGTTTACATTCATCCTCTTCATTCCTTGGCTTATCAGTGATCCCATATTCACCGGAGCTGCCAACATAAATTATTTTTGTTTTAGGAAAAGCATGAAACAACTTTTCACTAAATAGCACGTTACTTTCATACATTTTATTGACATCGTGAAGCTCTGCCGCCAAATGATAAACAAGGTCAGGTTTGCCACTAAAGGCATCTCCACGCTTATACAAACAAAGGTCATGACCTTTTAGTTTTGATACTAGGTGACTACCGACAAAACCAGTAGATCCGGTAATAAGAATTTTCATTTTGTTTTGTTAACTATTTCAATTATTTGTTGTATTTCCTTTTCTCTAAGCGTGTAATAGAGGGGTAAACACAATACTCTGCTCATATGGTCTTCTGCCTTTGGGCATCGTTTCCCACCGAACACTATGTTTAATGGTGGATAGAAATAACGTCGTGGATATATATTGTGTTTCTCAAACTCTTTGATTGCTTTTAGAACCCCGCTCTCTGATTGATACCAAATAGGATAATAAGTTACCCCTTGATGATCGTATCCCAATTCTTTGTTGTATATCTTAATTATTTGATCGTAACGCTCCCGTATTTTATCTACCATAGGCAGTGAACAAAGTCCCATGGCAGCATGGAACTCAGACATCTTGCAATTTATACCGGCGCCGTAATAAGAATATCTCGTTTTAAGACCAAAGTTTCTCATCCAACGAATCTTTTCGGCAAGTTCGTTGTTATTGGTTACAACCGCACCCCCTTCTACTGTTTGGAATATCTTAACTGCATGAAACGAGACGATCGAAGCATCCCCATAAGTTAAGACAGACTTTCCTTTGTATATAGTTGTAAACGCGTGAGAAGCATCATAGATTACAGGTTTAGCATCTATAATTTGTGGAATCCCATACAGGTGGGTTATTAATGCAGGACTTTTGAATTCCTCACCAAAATCTACAAATTCAGGTTTTAAACCCATCCACACAGGTGCCGAGACTGTAGCAATAAAATTATTCGGTGAAGTGTAGAAATTACCTTTAATTCCCATTGCTTTAAGGGTAAGCATGATTGCCGATGTTCCATTTGAAACACAAACTACGTTTTTCACTCCAAAGCGTTTCTTTAATTTTTTTTCTAATTCTCGTACAAGTTCACCATCATTGGTTAATATATTAGACTTCCATATTCTTTTAAGATACTTGTTATATTCCGTCAATGGCGGCATATGTGTCCTCGAGACATATATCATTTTATTTTTCATCTTTTTAACTCTTTTACCCATAGTCCATTAATAAAAGAGAGTCCATAAGCCATATGCGTCGTAATAATGCCAATAGAAACCACTAATGAATTGAACAGGGTGGTTTTTCTTATTACCGATAGTGTCCCAATTATAACGGCGAAACTTAGCAAAAACAAAAAAGTAATAAAGGCTTTAACACTGAAAAGCGAAGCAAAAACAAAACCAATAAAGCTTACAGATGCAATAGAAGGAAAAAAATAAAATGCCCGCAAAGATGTTTCCGGAAACTTTTTAGCAAAATAGCCCCGGTGCTTACCTATGTTGGCGATTTGTTTAAGATAGGGTACAGCAAAGGGTCGGCGATGATGATAAACAACGATTTCAGGATCATACAGAATCTTCCAACCTTTTTTAACTATCTTCAAGCATAAAAAAGTATCCTCCCCTCCATAAAAATAAGTTCTATAACCGCCGACTTGTTCCAAAACATTTTTTCTAATAAGAAGGTTATAGGCAGGATAATCTTCTACAAAAAATTTTTTCGCTTTAGTAAATCTGTGCTGAGTTGGCCCACCGCAAAAATAAGATTGGTAAATAAAACCAGTTATCTGTTCCCAATAACCATCTTCTTTTGGAGTCATCCCAGGCCCGCCGACCGCCGCGATTTGAGGATTTTGAAAATGAATAACCGAATTTTTCAACCAATCGGGGTGGGGATACGCGTCATCGTCAATAAAAGCACAAATTTCGCCTTTGGCTTTTTTAATGGCAATATCTCTTTTTTCCGCAGGTCCTGTCCTTTTCTGGCCAGTCAAAATGAATTTAACTTTTGGGTCTTTGATTTCCACTTTTTTATCCGATACAACCAAAATTTCATAATTCGGATAGTTTAACTTTTTAAATCTTTTAAGATCTTCAAAAAATCTATTTTCCGCAACATAAAGGGGAATAATGATGGAGACCTTAGGGTATCTTGTTTTCATTTGGTATCTATATAAACTGCATACAAAAGTAAATTGGCGGGTATTTGTTTACTGACAACTTTTACAGACTCGATTCTACTTCCTCCTGCGGGTAAATCAACAAGGTAATCTCTTGCCACTCCGTCAAAAACGACGTTCAAGTTTGTTTTCTCGCTTGTCTGCCAAACGGGCGATTTATTCGACTTCCAGTAAACTTCTACTTCTCCCCTATGGCCCAATTGTATTAAGGTGTCTTTATATGAATCCTTACTGTCTAAAAACAAGAATGGTTCTTTCAAAAAATTTTCTGCTTTAGCAATGTCAAGATTTTGGAATTCGGCAGGAACTACCCAAATCTCAGCGATACCGGGCGAATCTGTGTTCAGCGACTCCTTTAAAGTCATCCGAATAAACCCGGCTTTCTGAGAATCAAAACTAACAACCTGCGGCATAATCGAATCTAATCTCTTAATTTGTTTTACAGACTTTACTTCTTTCCATTTCCAACCATCCAAAGAAACTTCAATGGAATAGTGTGTGGGTGAATTATTTTCAAACCCATTTATCCAAACAAAACCGGATATGTCCTGATTATACTTCATGTCAACAACAATACTCTGTGGTTTTTGCGACCAAATTACCCGGTCTGCTTGCCAAATTGTACTGGGGTCACCGTCAAACAGATTGCTCGCCACCCTCTCCTGCCACTGAGTGCTCGCGCTCACCTTAAATTCTTCTGCCATTTTTTCTTTCCCCCTTTTGTAATCAAAAGCAAGATTCCTGAAATCGCGGTTATAATCTTTGTTCTTAGCGGGAAGGTGTATTATATTTTGAAAAACTTTCTCAAAATCTTTTGGCGTCGCAGAAAAGGATAGTTTCATCTTTACCGGAACGACAGAACTGACACTCTGATTAAAATTTATTTCTAAACTCGAAGCGTTGGGCACAATTCCATATTTGACTGGTTCAAAATTGGCAACTGACAAAACGCGTCTAAAATCATTTTGAAACGTATTTGTTGTATTCAGCAATATTTGATTTGCATAGAAAAAAGTGTGGGTCCTGGATTGTTCCACATTCCCTGTTTTGATGGCTAAATTCAACTCATCAAAACTTGTAAACAGCTGTATATCATATCTATCAACCCCGTATCTCCATGCAATTGCGGTGGTCTCAGGCATTTGAGCTACAGAGAAAGCATTGGCAAAATATCCTCTGGAACCGTCTGCTACATCAAAATAAAAAGCGTCTCCTTTTAATACTTTGGGGACAAATTGTTTTAGTTGTTTGTAAAATATGGCTGAAGGGATACTCCGCTCTCTGAGAATTCTGTTCTGATACACAACAGAGGAAATTAAATTAGATAAACCCCAAATAATAATGACGGCAGACAATAATATTCTCAACTTCTTGTTTACTCTCCCTAAAGAAACAAAAATAATACCAAAAATCCATATCAGAGCCATAAACGAATGGGCTAAAAGCCTGTTTACAGTTTCGTACGAAACGGTAGGTTGATATGCAGCATATGCGGCAATATTAACAATGGCCCAAATAAGGAACAACAGATAAATCTTTTTGTGTTTAGGAACCACAAAAAACACAAAAGCTGATAGGGTAATAATTAAAGCCCCTCCCCAAAAAGCTACAAAAAGTCTTTCAGGAGAAAGAGATAAAATCGGAGTTGTAAAAATAACTCTAGAAACAAATAGCCAAATTAGTGTCAAACCGGAAAAAAACACCAGTTTGAATCTTTGTTTTCTTCCAAACAAAAGGGAGAAAACAACAAAGAGAAATATCATTGACCCTACCCAAACATAAGGAAGGTGTAAAGAAGTAATTCTGCCAACGTACGACTGCAACAAAAACAATTGTCTTACAATCCAATCGGGAAACGCTAAATTTGAAAAAGAGGAGGTCAAACTGTAGAGGTTGTAGAGTTTTCCAGAAAGTATCGACCTAACAAAATCCCCCACACTGCCGCTTCTGGCATCCGCCCCGACAATAAAATATTGGTAGAATATAAATAAGGGAGCAATAAGCCTGACAAATGAAGTAAGTACTGATTTAATTGGTTTTTCAAATGCCAGGAAAACGAGTTCAAAGGCAAAAACAATGGAAATAAGATAGTGGGTTCTGGCTCTGGCAAACTCAACTGCCAAAAAGAAAAAGATAACTGCAAGAATATACCACTTCAATTTTCTTTGACTCAGGTATCGCCAATAAAATAACACCATCGCGCTCACAAAAATGACACTTATACTTGTAATAACACTGTTAAAAAGCCTGATAAATCCATCTGAGGCAACAAACCCGCAGGCAAACAGAAAAGCGATAATTTTGCCCCCCCTTTGACCCAATATTTCATTTGCAACTTTATAAATAGCTACAGCTGCTAAAAAATAAAACAGAAATGTATAAATAAAATAAGGCAAAGTGTTAAAACCAAACAGTTTGTGTATTGGGATATAGAAAGTTGCCGTGTATTTATAAACACCGGAACCGAAGGGTCCATATCCCAAATACCCGGCCCTGCCCTGTAGATTTGCTAATTTGAAAAATAAAGCATTATCATCCTGCCAAACATGCATCCCCGATATCTGTCCGTATGACAAAACTAAAATCAGAAACAAAAACAGCAAATAATGTTTTGTAAGAAACGCAATAATTTGTTTTGAGATATTGATAATTTTTTTTATGAATTTAGAGATTTCCATGAGAGTTAGGATAAAGCAGGTCTTTGTATTGATCAAATTTAATTATTTCATAATTCTCTTCAGATTTTGCTGGCAGAACTGACTCTTCTATGGATACGTTTTTTAACAAATAAGAGTTGGGTAAACTTCCGGAAGATTGTAAAGATATCCCTGCACTTTCAGTTTTTTTGGGAGCCACCGCTATTATCTCCAGCTTTTGCCAACCGTGACCAAAATATCTGGGGGACACGCTCGTAAATATTCCTTTTTTATCTGCGGAAGTTTGCAGACTATCGTAAAAATCTACCCTAACAAAAACATTACGTTTGTCTTTTTGTATATCTTCATCAGATCTCACTAAAGCCGTAATTTTATATATATGATTTGCTTTTACAACGACTCCACCTATATTGTCAAGGATAAGAAAATCACCTGTCCAGTCCTTAATTTTAAGTTTTACAGGGGCAGAATAATTTACATCCTTAAAATACGGAACCTTCAACAAAAAAAGTGCCGCGTCAGGCGCCTGCCAGGGCTTATATGAAGAGACTTGTACATAGTTCATCATCTCTTCAATCGACAAACCCCAATAATTGTTGCGCATTTCTTCAATTGGTTTTCGATAGTAACCAGCTGATTTGGGTAGTATTTCGGTCATCCATCCGTAAAAATTGTTTGAAGCCCAATCCATGTTAATCAAAGCATAATCAGCCTTATCTTGACGAAATTCAGAAAGCGAATATAACGTTGCACTTTCAAAATATATTCTTCTAACATTTCCGGGCAAAGGATCAAAGGGATGAGAAGCTACTAAGGAATTTTCTGGCAGAAGTTTGGCTGATTTAATTAATATCTGATCATACGACCATGGCTTTGTATAGTAATAACTATTAATGATAGAGTTCCGGAGAGGTACAAAAACTACAGCGAAAACAACGAAAGTCATTAATACCCAAACCCCAAAATTATTCCTTTGTTTAATTGTTTTCTTCACCATGGTATAAAAATAATCAACAGATGCTGCAGCCACAACCATTAAGGGGGGCGTTATTGTTATGAAATTTCTAATATAAAATCCTCCAATCGAATAATAAACAGTTATAAAAAAGAAGGGGGCAAGTTCCCCTAAAATAAAAATTGCTTGTTTGAAATGTTTTAAAATCAAATAGAATATCCCCCCGAACGCCAGAATAAAAAGTGGTAAACCATAATCAATATTAATAAAATAATAGAAGGGGTAAAGCATTAACTTGCTTCTGCCCATAGCGTATTTTTTTGAAACAAACAAAATAACCTCTCGAGCCTCTTCAAAATGAATAAATACATATGGATTTAATATTATAAAAACCACAACTGCGACTATTCCCAACAGCAATATTTTCCAAAAATAAAAATTATTAATATTAAAGAAAGACTTTCCTTTCTTGTTTCCAAGCGCAGAAAAAAAGAGTGCAACAGCTAGCGGAAAAACGGCAAACACTTGATATTTTATAGAAAACGAAAGGCCCAAACAAACGCCTGCAATCAAATAGTTTTTGACATTTTTTCTCGTGATCAGCTGATAGCTGGATATTAAAGAGAGCAAAAGAAAAAAGGCGTTGTATGTATCTGGAAGTCCGATATGGGAATTAACAACTGCTTTAAAATTTACCGCTAGGAAAAATGCAGCCAAAAGACCTACTCGTCTTGAAAACAGTTTCTTTCCAAAGAAATAAACCAACACCACATTGCCTAAACTAAAAAGTGCCGTAACATATCTTCCCCAAAACAACGCGTTGATTTCTCTCTCTCCCAATATTTCTAATTGAAATATTCTTCGATATTCTCCCCCAGAAACGGGAACCTTGATAATCCCATCAACAATCTGACTAAGATGGGAAATGTAAAATTCTGTCCATTTTATTGGAATAAATAAATATTTGAAAAATATATAGTTTGAGAGAGGAACAATTGAGGGGTAATCATATCTTAGGGGGTCAAGGTTGTTATTCTTAATCATCGATACGGCCGCTGAGTAGCTGATTCCTTCATCTGAATGGAATTTGTTGTAACCGGGGTTTGTACCAATAAAACGAAGCAGGGCAGCAACGATTATTACCAACAAAAGAATTTTATTCTCGACAAGAAATTTGATAAAACGTTTTATCATTTACTTGGTTTAGCAATAAACAACCAGCCCAAAGAAAAGCGAACAACAACCTTTTCAAGAAACCCTAAATTAAAACGACCCAATAAACTACCAATAAAAGAAATTAACAAACCTCTTTCTTTGTCTAGACCGTATTTTTTATAATCTTTTATAATCTTAAGAGTAATATCCTCGATATTAAAGTACGTATTAACTTCTCGATAAAATCTTCCGTAACTCGGAAGATTGATATTATACAAAGACCCCCTTTTGCTCAGTTTCAAGTAGAAATTTGCCAAATTCTTTGGCAAATAAGAAAGCAGGGGAAGATGGTAGTGCGGCTCGATGGGCCACCACTTATTTGCTGTAGTAATATGCAAAACACCGTCAGGCTTTAATACCCTTCTTATTTCCTTTAAAACCGCATCCGGATTTTCAACATGCTCAATTACTTCTATAAATGTCACTATATCAAAATAATTATCTCTAAACGGAAGTTTATCTTTTTTACATAAAATAACAGGGGTTTTTATTTTATGTTTTTTAAGAATTTCTTTCGTGGCTTTTATGGAATTTTCGGAGATATCGCAACCGATTGAATTTTTAAACACTTGTCCAATAAATGAGAGGGATAAACCGATACCGCAGCCCAAATCAAGAACCTTGGAATTTCTACTTTTATATTCCAATAAAGTATTTACGATTCTCTTTCCTTTAAGGGGAGCCACTTTTGAATACCAACAAGCCCAATCTTTTGTTTTGGAGTACTCGCTGTATTCCAAAATATGTCTTGTATAAATACTTCTTGGTAAAATCTTAAGTTTGATCATTTCTTTTTTCCCACCAAAATTACATGAGAAAACGGTTTATTTTTATCCGCTCTTTGAAGATTGACTTCACAGCCGTACTTTTCCAAAAGCCTTTTCCACTCTTCTGCCCTCCGATAAGTAAACTTAAAATCACAAAATTTTCCTTCAAATAAAATCGGAACAATAAAGGCATCTACCAGCCAACTGACCCAATATTTAATCCTGGGTTTATAATCCACCTCTACGATAATAACCTTTCCGCCTTTTGCAAGAGCCTCAACGGATTTTTTAATAATTTTTTCCTGACCCTTTTTAGAAAAAACGTGGTGTAAAAGATGGACCATCAATACCGTATCTACCTTTGGAAATCTAATATTCAAAATATTGGCTTTTTTATATTCCGTATTCCCCAATCCCTTGTCTGCGTCTTTTACCCTATTGCTGTCAACCTCCACACCTATCAGTTTTCTTTTTATTCCTTTTAAGGCAAGATAGTTGGTAATTATTCCGTCACCGCAACCCAAATCCAGTATTAATCCGCTTTCGGGTACCGCTCTGTCAATATCTTTATAAGGAGAATCCCAAAGTCTTATCCTTACAAACCATTTTTTCCAGCCGGACTTTTTGTAAAATCCGATTAAACTGTTAAGAATATGTTTTTCCGAAAGCATTTTGGTGTACAATACCAAAAGTATATGACAAAAGTCTTAAAAGGTAAAATAGGCATTACTATTATAATTCCGGCTTTTAATGAAGAAGAAAACCTGGACCGGGTACTGAAAGACACATTAAAATCTCTTCCGAAATATTTCAATGATTGGGAAATTGTAGTCATCGATGACGGCTCAACCGACAAAACAGGAATAATTGCCGATAGATTTGCTAAAAAATTTAAAACCGTAAAAGTTATCCATCAAAAAAACGGCGGCTATAGTAGGGCCATGCTGACGGGAATAAAAGCTGCCAAAAAAGAATATATCGCCTATATGCCTGCAGACGGACAATTTTTGGTTGAAGATATGAGGCATTGTTTCGAAGCAATGCCAAAAAACGATATGATTTTAGGCTATCGAGGAGGCCGGCCCGACTACAATTTTAAAAGAATGGTTTTTTCTTACGGCTATCTTCTTATTTTGTCGCTTCTTTTCAACCTTAAATATATCGATGTCGGTTGGGTAATAATCTGGAGAACCTCGAAAATCAAAAAAATTAAACTTACTTCCTCAAGCGGGATCTTCTTATTAACCGAATCTTTGGTAAGGTTCCAACAAAAGAAATACAGGGTAACGGATGCGCCTTCTTACTATCACCCGCGAAAATCAGGTGAGGCAAAAAACGTAAAATTCAAAGTTGTATTCCAGACGCTCCTCTCTGCCATTAAATTCTGGCTTTCGTTCAAGTTTGGGAAATAGGTCTGGCTTAATTACTAAGATACTTCTCTAATTTTGCTTTTTGGGTCACCCTTTAGAAAGGCAAGGAAGTGAAGAGCTTCTAAACGGTAGGCAGCAGCATCCACGTTTCGTCTTTCAATAAACTGTGTTCTCACTCCTTCAAACATTTCGTTTTTCTGTTGGGTTTCAGGATATCTGAAAGGTATCTCTACACTAACTACTTTTTTACCATTATATAAAGCCTCGATGATTGGAAAATAATGACCGCCGGAATATTTTTCTGGATTGGTCTCGGCACCAATTCGACTCTTAATTGAACCGACAACTTCATATTCTTTAAGAAATAAGGAAACAATTTCTGGATCATTTTTAAAAACAACTGGTCCAAAAAACCAATCGAAACTCTGGTCTTTTGTCATAAGTCTTGCTCTTCGCACCAACCAATCATATGTTGCGTTTACACGAAGTTCTGATTCCCTCATATATCCAGGGTAGGTTTCTTCGAAAAGAACCGAATCCCTTTTGGGAATAACAATTTCCGCTTGACCTTCCAATATTGGTTTCGAAATTTCAGCAAGATGGTCAATCAATAAAGCTTTCTCGGGCTGAGTGTAAACAACGACATCCTTATCAGAGATTCGGGCTGCACACTCAAAAGCGTTTCTTCTTTGATAACCTCTATCCGGAGAACTGGAATTAATAAGTGTTAATCCTTTCCCTGCAAAATTTTCAAGTTTTTTTAGAAAGTCGGCAGAACTTCCTCCGTCACTGGCAACCACAGACACACCATAAAGTATAGCCTTATTTAAAAGTTCAAGAGCTAAATCTCCTCGAACGCCATCTGTATCATTGGCATTCCTTTGTTCACCTTCTGGTAAAACAGAATATTTCTTATAAAGAAAATTTGTTACAACAACGATTTGACCTGCGTGAGATATCTTCTCCTTATTTACATCTCTTGTTGTTGACTCTGACTTACCAACTTCATCTTCCACAATGAATATTATACACCCTCATTGACTTTTGAGGCTGAGAAAGAGATAATAATTTCGTTTACGAATATGGCCATAAAAGTCTTGCATTTAAAACCCGAGTTTGCTGATTTCCGTGGAGCAATAACACGAATTATTAACGAACCGAAGATAAAAATTCAGGCGGTTCTTCTTTTAACTCACAAAAAAGGGACCATCCGAGGAAACCACTATCACAAAAAAGATTCCCATTGGGTTTACTGTGTAAGCGGTAAGTTTAGGTATTACGAAAAAGACCTCAATAAGAAAAACACTAAGACGTCCTCTGTAATATTAAAACCCGGTGACTTGGTTTATTCAAAACCCGGCATAGCTCACGCAATGAAAGCAATTGTCGACACCATCTTCTTGGCAATAACAACAGAAAAGCGACAGCAGAAAAACTATGAAAATGATCTTGTAAGAGTTGATATTGTCGGTAAAAAGAAATGAAGGACTATGTTAAAATTTCCTCCTGCCGGATTTGCAAAAGTAAAAGTTTAAAAAAAGTTCTGGACCTGGGTTCTACTCCTCCTGCCAATTCTTTTTTAAGAAAAGATGAGCTAAAAAAGAAGGAAACTTTTTTTCCTCTCCAGGTTTATTTTTGTAAAAGATGCAACTTGGTCCAATTGGGTCATGTTGTTTCTCCCGAGCTTCTATTTAAAAAATATCTCTATCTTTCCTCCACTTCCCCTGTTTTTATAAAACACTTTGAGGACTATGCAAAAAGTGTATTTAATAAATTCCGGCTTAATAAAAACTCATTTATTGTTGATATCGGCAGCAACGACGGCATACTTCTTCGCCCATTTAAACATTTAGGCACCAGGGTCTTGGGTATTGATCCGGCAGAAGATATTGCCAAGAAAGCTACCAAGGAAGGTATCCAAACGCTGCCTCGTTTTTTCGACCAAAAAGCAGCAAAAGAAATTTCACAAAAATACGGAAGGGCAGACATTATAACCGCCAACAATGTATTTGCGCATGTTAACGATCTTGACGAATTAACCAAAGCAGTAAAAATACTATTAAAGCCAAACGGTGTTTTTGTAATCGAGGCTCCCTACTTGGTTGATTTTTTGGAAAAAAACCTTTTTGATTTGATATATCATGAGCATCTTTCCTACTTGTCAATAAACCCTCTGGAATTTTTCTTTAATAAACACGGGATGAAAATTTTTGACGTTCTCAAAGTTTCCTCCCACGGTGGATCTATTAGGGTTTTTGTCAAAAACAAAGACGGAAAACATAAGATTATGCCATCGGCCAAAATCTTTATAAAAGAAGAGATTAACAAGGGGCTCAACAAAGAAAAAACATATTTGGATTTTGATAATAAGGTCAAAAAAAATAAAGAAAAACTTCTTAGACTGTTAAAAGACATTAAAGCCCAAGGAAAAAAGATTGTAGGTTATGGCGCCCCTGCAAAAGGAAATACCCTTCTTAATTATTTCGGGATTGATTCTAAAATTTTGGATTATATAGTTGACGACAGTCCTTTAAAACAAGGGCTTTATACTCCGGGAACTCACATTCCCGTTGTTTCTTCCGAAAAACTTAGCAAAGAACCAAAACCGGATTATATCTTCATTCTTGCCTGGAACTTCGCCCAACCGATAATGAAAAAACTCTCCATCTTCAGTGGTCGGGGCGGTAAATTTATTATTCCGGTTCCCGTCCCCTCTATCGTTCAGGATAAACGATATATCTCCAAATCTGTTGTTGAAGAAGATTTAGAAAGAATCATCCAAGGGATCGGTAAAGACGCTTTAAAATTGTCCGGAAAAACTCTTTTAATTTCAGGCGGCTCTGGATTTCTGGGAAGCTATATTAATCAAACAATTAATCTGTTAAACCAAAAGGTTTTAAAGAAAAAATGCAAAGTTATTTCGATCGATAATTATATAACGGGAAGTGAAAAAAAGAACTTCTTAGGCCCTATTGATGACAAATCTTTCGAATTTGTCTCTCAGGACGTTAGAATTCCTATGCTTATTAGCCAAAAGGTTGACTATGTTATCCATGCCGCGGGATTGGCATCCCCTTACTACTACCAAAAATATCCTCTAGAAACAATTGAAAGTACTGTCGTAGGGGCTAAAAATCTTCTGGAAATTGCCAGGACCAAAAACGTTAAAGGGTTTCTGTTCTTTTCTTCCAGTGAAATTTACGGCGACCCCGACCCGAAACATGTTCCAACTCCGGAAACATACGCAGGCCATGTCTCATCCGTTGGGCCGAGAGCTTGCTATGATGAGTCTAAGCGCTTGGGTGAAACACTAAGCCTCGTCTATTATCAACAGTTCGGAGTCCCTATTAAAATCGTACGGCCTTTTAATGTTTACGGACCGGGAATGAAAACAAATGATTACCGGGTTATCCCCACATTTCTGTACCGCGGCTTAAAGGAAGAGGTTCTGCCTGTCCACGATAAAGGGCAACAAACAAGAACTTTTTGTTATATCACAGATGCCATAGTCGGCTTTCTAAAAGTTCTGTTATCGGGAAAGCCGGGTGAAGTATACAATGTCGGAAACAATAAACCGGAAATTACAATGTACGAATTGGCAGAAACAATCGTAAAACTATTACACAATAAGGCCTCTATTAAAAGAATTTCCTATCCTTCTTCTTATCCTGCGGGGGAACCTCAAAGACGCTGCCCGGACTTAACAAAAATAACTAAACATTTAGGATATAAACCCCAAATCGGTTTGGAAGCCGGCCTTGAAAGATCAATTGATTGGTTTAGATCAGAACACAAGCTTTATCATGATTAATTTAGCCCTTATCGGAACCGGTAAGTGGGGAAAAAAGTATTTAGATTCTTGTAAAAACCTTCCCGGAATTAAAATCGGCTATATCTGTGCCCGAAAGACCGATATTAGCTCTCTCCTGGAGAAAAAAGATATTTCTGGATTTATTGTTGCTTCTCCCACTTCGACCCATTTCAAGCTCGCAAAAACCTTAATTGAAAATAATAAAAATGTTTTAATTGAAAAACCGGTAACCGATTCCTATACTTCCACCAGGCTTCTTTTTCAGCTATCAAAAAAACACCCAAAGGCAATAGTTATGGCCGGCCACATTCAACTTTACGATCCGGCTTATCAAGATCTCAAAAAAAATATAAAAAAAATCGGTAGAATCAGAAAACTGGAATATCTTGGTCTGCAAAGTCCAGCCCGAAATGATACCAGTATTTTTTGGGACTGGGGGCCACACCCCATCTATCTTTTTATGAACTTGTTGGGAGGCACAGTTAGCTTAAAGTCGGTAAAACCCATAAAACCGGATGGCGCCGAAATCTCACTTGTCTGTAAAAACGAGGTTGAGGGAAAAATAAAAATCGCCTGGACCTACCCGATTAAGAAAAGAGCTTTTGTGGTTTACGGAGAAAGAGGCAAACTTACTTTAGAGTCCGGCAAAAAAGGAAGGCTGACACCCCTCCAAAATGAAATTCTAACTTTTGTTAATTGCTTGAAAAATAAAACCCAGCCGCCTTCAGATCTTAAGCAAGCCTTAGCCGTCGCCAAGGTCATCTCAAAATTCACTTCTTAATTGCGACCAAAAAAATATCAGTTATCCCTTCTTTTTTATAACCCTCGTCGTCTATTTTCTCAAAAAATTTGTTTCGCGGCTGACTTGTACCCAAAATTCTCTTGGCAATGTAAAACCAGGAAAGGTAAAGAGAACTTAACAAACTTCCCTTTTTCATTATCTTTTTAACCCTGAAGCCGGCCTTATCCATAAACTTAGAAACTTGCTTCTCTGTATAATGACGATGGCCGAAATACCAGGCAATATCACAAATATTAGACAGCAAACTCGCGTTCGGAGTACTAAATAATAACACTCCATCTTTTTTTAAGACCCGTTTTACTTCACACAATGCTTTTAGTTCACCTCTTTTTCGAAGATGTTCGATCACATCATAAAAAATTACAATGTCTGCACTTGAATCAGCTAAGGGAATATTATCAGCTCTGCCCTGCAAAAATTCAGCCTGGGGAGCATTTTTTTTGGCAAAAAGCAAGACTTTTTCGTCCGGTTCAATTCCAATTATTTTTATTGCACCCCATCCGCTAATTGCCTTTTCCAACCATCCGAAAGAGGAGCCGACATCAACTAAAACTTTTCCTTTTACACCCTGCTCTTTTAAAAGTTCTAAACAAATTCTTACTCTGCCTGTTGCCGGAACTGTTTTGGGAAAGATAATATTTTTCATTCAGAAATTTGCTTCCACTTTTCCGAAATGATTCAACATTTGAGAAATTGGCCATTTTCTTCCAACTAATTTGAATATTTCATCATCCGACACAACCCTTAATTTCTGGGTTTTTCTTCTTTTAGAAAGAAGGTTTGGTAGGTGAATCATGTTCCACCAGATGGCCGTAACTATCATGTTAAATTTTCCAAATTGAAGGCGTAACAAATAAAAGATGCACAAAGATAAAAGAATCACGAAGTGCAACGATAATACAGTAAATAGATTTCTAAACTGCAGATTTTTAATAAGCGAAGCGAGGCGATTTTTTATTGAATGATAATTAACGGCAAATTGGTTCATTTTCTTGGACGTTGCGCCCAATTTGTGGAAAATGTGTGTGTCGGGACAATAAATCGTTTTATAGCCTGCAATCCAAGCCCTCCAACAAAAATCACTTTCTTCGAAATAAGCAAAAAAGTCTTTATCAAAAAGTCCGACTTTCTCAATTACCTCCCGCTTTATTAGCATGCAAGCTCCTTTTGCGGCAAATATTTGTTCTTCCTTATCAAAACGGGGAGAATCTCTCTCCAAAAACCCCTCATGTTTTAATAGTCCGGTTTTGGTAATATACGAACCCGTGTTATCCAAATATCCGGGTTTTTCCATTAAGTAAATCTTTGGCTGGCATACCCCTATTTTCGGATCTTTTTCCATCCTATCAACAAGCTTAGTAAGAAAATCCCGATTGACCTTAGTATCGTTATTAAGAAGTAATATATATTTCCCCCTTGAAATTCTATACCCTTGATTATTCGGTTCCGCAAAACCTAAATTGATTTTATTTTCAATTACCCTCAGACGAAAAGGGAATTTATAACTGCGGGCGAAATCCAAACTGCCGTCTTTTGAGCCGTTATCGACGAGTATCAACTCCCAATTCGGATAGTCAATTTTAGAAAGAGAATAAAAACACTCTTTCAGTATCGAAAGGCCGTTCCAATTAACAATTATTATTGATACCAAGGGATAATCTTTCTTCATTGTTTCCATCCTTTTCTGTCAAACTCACCCTTAACAAAAGGTGCTTTGATTGTCTCTTCGACATAAATTATGAGGGTTAACCAGCAGGCTATTGGATGAAATAGCCAGGCAATATCCTTTTTCCTTAAGTAGCCCATTAATGTCTGTATAAGCAGCGGCAGGATTAAAATCGCCGAAAATACAAATTTAACTATCCCCCAGTAAATTTTTTTATTGTCGGTATCTGTTACCCTCAATCCCTGTTTCCTAAAAAAGATGTAATCTTTAATTCTCCTTCGCTGTTTCCTAATAAAAGTACCGACATCTCCCGTAAAAAGGTGAATAATTCCAACTTTGACCTTAGCAACCTTAACTCTTTTTTCCCTTGACAGCATTTTTAGGACATCGATGTCAAAGAGATAATCCCTGATTGGATATTTCAGAAGTTCGCTTTTCCTTACCAAAAAACCATTTGCCCCTATAGTGGGAATTTCTCCTTCCAAATAAAAACTAAAATAATCCTTTTTATTTTGGATTTTTATATTTAATCCACTCCACCTATCTGTTATGTAACTGTATTTGTCGTACCATCCAATAAAAAGACTTAAGGGATCCCCCATCCCAAGTAAGGCGAAATATCTTGTTAACCAGTGATCGTTTCTTCTGTAAGTAAAACATAGAGGTTCTGTTGCAACAATTTCTTCATCCATCCTAAAGGGTTTAATTAGTTGACTTAACCAGTCTTTTGAAGGCAATACATTGTCAGAATCAATAAATGCCAATATTTCCCCTCTCGCATGCTTCGCCCCCACAGCCTTGCCGGCTTCCCCAGTCTTTAGCTTGTTTTTAAAAACTTTTAACTTGTAATTTCTGGCAATTTCAAGCGTCCTATCTCTACTGCCGCCGTCAACAACAATAACTTCAACCTGGCCTTTATAATTTTGCCGTCTAATTGATTTAAGGCACATTTCCAAAGTCCTATCAGAATTTAAAGTTGGAGTAATTACCGATACCTTAGGCAAAAAATAATTTTTATTCATAACCACTCCGTAGTATAATTCAAACTGAACTAAAAATGAAAGGCACACCCTATATATCACTAGTTATCCCGGCCAAAAACGAGGAGGCGTCTTTGCCAATACTTTACGAAGAAATAATAACGTCTTTAAACAAATTAAAAAGAACATTTGAAATTATCATAATTGATGATGGATCGACAGATAAAACTTTTCAAGTAATAAGTGGTCTTCGAGCGAAGGATAATCGTGTGAAACTCATCAAACTACGGGGAAATTTTGGAAAGTCAATTGCCCTACAAACCGGTTTTGAACATGCAAAAGGAAAAATAATTATTACAATGGACGCCGATCTTCAAGATGATCCAAAAGAAATTCCCCACTTCCTGAAAAAACTCAATGAGGGATATGACTTAGTTTCCGGTTGGAAAAAAGTCAGACACGATCCTTTCTCTAAAACTTTCCCGTCGAAAATCGGCAATACCGTAACAAGGTTTCTAACGGGAATTGAGATTCATGATTTAAACTGTGGTTATAAAGCGTATCGCGAGGTAGTTACAGATAACCTCTATCTCTATGGAGAATTATATAAATATATACCTGTTTTGGCTCAAAAACAAAATTTCAAAGTTGGAGAAATAATAGTTTCGCATAGAACCAGAAAATTCGGTAAATCAAAGTTTGGGTGGGAAAGAAACATCAAAGGTTTTTTGGATATGCTAACGGTGATATTTCTGACCGGCTATCTGCGGCGGCCCGGCCACTTTTTTGGAACTCTTGGTTTTATCTCATTCTTTTTTGGTTTCTTAATTGGCCTTTACATCACTTACCTAAGAATAACTACAGGAGGAATACAATACCGGCAACCTCTTCTTATGCTTGGCATTCTTGCAATGGTTATAGGAATTCAACTAACAACAACAGGACTTCTTGCCGAAATGATTGTCAGCTTTAATCAGAAAGAAAAAGGCTCCAAAGGATATATTGAGAAAGAACTTCTGTAAAAAAACTGTAAACTAATTATTTACTTCAGGAAGATAGTATACACTTAGAGAATAGACGTTCTTAAGACAGGAATTTGTTGGAAAAATAATATAATCAATATACCTAAGTTTTTCTGCCGCGAACGGCTGAATAAATGAATCACTTTTTGGTTGAGGGCCGAGAACAGGAGTATTCCAATCTTCATCCGGCATAGTTCCTGCTAAACGAGCCCATTTAAATCCGTCTTTTGAAATCTGACTGTAAGCATAATTTAATTTTTCACAATTATTATTATTAAATTTCGCTTCCAGTTTAGAAACTGTATAAGTTTTACCAAGATCGATTCTTAAACCTTGTTCATTTCTGGTTATAGTAATATTTTTTACCCCTTCCTCATTCAAATATCCCTTTCTGGTATGTTTTATATCATTTTTCCAAATCTTCAATATAGCAACACCATTTACTTTAACCTCATAAACAGGTTTTTGAAACTTCTCTAGATATGCGTCATAGTATGAGCGTTCCGCCGTTCCATCGTAAACCAATCCCATCGCATACTCGCCCTTTCTAAAATACCCGCTTCTGTTCGTGTTATGAAGATTAATATCCTGCCTCAGCCAAATTCTTGACAAATTGGGAATGAGGTCAAAAGTAAAAACCAAGTCTGCTCCTTGTTCTACATTCTTGTTAATCCAAACAGCGGCTTGTCTATAGGGAGATCCAAAACTAAAACCCCAATATGGAATGTCCTTTTCCTTAGCACCCGAAAGGCCACCAATCAACGAATTAAAATACACATTTTCATTAGGGTGAATTTTATACAAATTAACAACTAGCAGTAAAAAAGGGGTAAACAAAACCAAACAGGCAACAGTTTTGTTGCTAATTTTGGTTATTTTTTGATAAATATATAAAGCGCCAACACCAGCTAATATTGCCATGGCGGGGATGTATTCCATAATTTGCCTTACCCCTCCATAAATTGAAGCGCCCGGCCAAGCAACTCTTGCAATAGGAACCAGAAACCAAAGAAGAAAAACAAACGAAGCTGTCTCTTTACCTATAAATATCTTCCCTAAAACTCTTATAAAACCAATAAAAGCCAAAAAGATCGTAATAATCGGTGTGGTATATAGTATCCAAATTAACGGATACGTATTTATTCCTAGGAGTCCGGTAAAATTCGGGTCAATCGACTTTGTTATTCCAATATTTTTGTAAAATCCTACCACTCCCATCACTCTGGAGATAATATCAGGCCAAAGGTAAGGCCAGGTGGCTATAAAAATAAACAAAGCAATAAAAGGGGCAATTACCAAACTCAAGATCAATAATTTACTGGGGAAAAAATGTTTTAAGTTCTTTTTGAAACTCTTATTTCTAAACAAGTAGTAGACAAACCATGGAAGAATTATAAACACTACAAAAAGAGCGTTGAATTTTGTTCCTAAAGCCAATCCAGCAAAAACACCTGAAACTAAAACCCATTTCCAATTTCTTGAAACAATACCTTTCCAAAAACTAAAAAGCACTAGCCCAAAAAAAACTGTTTCCGGAATATCTTTTTCTGTGTTGTAGTGAGACTCAGCCCAAAAAATAGGATAGGTAGAAAGAGCAATCGCAGAGATCAGCCCGGCAAACCCGCCATAGACTTTAGTTGTCCAATAATAAATTAAGCCTACCAGTATCGCGGCGAGAAAAATCCCATAAACCCTATATGAATCGATATCATTTATAAGCCTCAGTTTCCCAAAAAGCACCCGGTTAAACGAAGAGGATATAATGTCGCTTAAGGGCGGGTGACCTCCCCCGTCGTGTTCCATAAAGTATGCATAGTCCATAGCATCAAGCTGATACATGCTTCTTGCCGGAACCTGACTCCTGGGGATATCAGCGTCTATACCCAAGCTTTCCGGTTTCTGCCAATACCATTGACCCTCTTTTTGCCAACCATTAAAAAATTCCGGTAAATCAGAGTAATCTTTTTTGCCGGTCAAAAAATAACGAAGATACGCCTGGCCGCGGGGCAAATGATTTATGGTGTCCCAATTAATACCATAGTGAGGTAAAGTTAAAGCACCGGCTGCAAAAAAAATAAACGCTATCAATAATGATAGCGCCTTGATCGACAGTTTCGAAATTAGCACATTTACTTTTTTAAACACAATGTTATTTTATACCCAACATTTTAAAAGATGCATACCAAAAATTATATTGAATATTGCACTTATTTATCGGATACTATAACTATAACTATAAGTTACTAAATTGGATAAACTGACAAAATTTCTTAAAAAACACAGAGGCTTTTTAATAATAACTTTAGTATACATTCTTGGCATCTTTCTTATGCTTCCTCTAAGGAACGTTGCTTTTGATGATGATTTTGCCTATATAAGGACAGCCGAACGTCTGGTAAAAACAAACCACCTGATAATATCTGATTGGGCTTCAGCTGCTGTTGTTTTTCAATCCTATTGGGGTGCGATTTTTTCAAAATTGTTCGGATATTCAATAAAAATTCTGCATTTATCAAATATTGTTATTTCATATTTTGGCTTAATAGCATTTTATTATTTATTGAAACTTCTAAAAATCCATGATTTAAAAGCATCCTTTTATACCCTTTTACTATTAAGTTTTCCTTGGATTTTCAATTTTATATTTAGTTTTATGTCTGATACGTTTTATATGTCTTTGCTTATTATCAGTATTTACTTTTATGTAAAAGGTCTACAAACAAAATCACGATATAACTATTTCATTGGCAGCATTTTTTCAGGCTTTGCCTTCCTTTCTCGGCAAACCGGTATATCAATCCCCTTATCGATAACGGCAATATTTATCTTCCAAAGCTTGTTCTCTAAGAAATTCTTATGGAAAGAGTTACTTTACTCTCTATCCCCATTTTTAGTGATATATATTATTTATTCTAATTGGCTGGGGTCAGGAGGCCTAACAGCCGCGCAAATAGCCTATGGTATTCCTGCTATTAAAAAATCTATACTTTCCCATCTTTTACCTTTTTATCTTGGCCACATAGCTATTACCAACGCACTTTATATCGAGAATTTAATTCAAAGAGGACTAGGGAATTTCAATTCAGCAATAGTATTTTTACTACCAATATTATTTATTAATAAAATACTAATTATTCCCGCAATTCTAACCGTAAAACGAAATATTAAACCTATCATAATAACCTTCTTAATGTTACTGGCAGCTTATTACATTAACTATATTAATGGTTCACGTTATAGCGCGCCGCCATATCATTTGATCTTAAATTATAGTACTTGGATTGATTGGAACAAATACTGGCCATATCTTATTTATATTTCTCTTCCCTTTTGGATAGTAACTATCGTTTTGCTATCAAAAAAATTTTTCCATAATCTGTTTGTAAAAAGGCAGCATCCGTACATAATCTTTTTCAAATATATGATCAGAATTTTAATATTTTCCTACCTGTATATGTTTATACTAATTTGTATAAAAACCTTTCCCTATGTCTTCTATCCATTACGGGTTAATCAACCCCAGTTTATCGTTTTTGAATATTTACCAGCTTTAGCTTCCCTCTACAGTGCCACACTTTATGTAATAACCCTAATCGCTCACCCAGAAATAATATCACTTACCTTTAAAGACTCTTGGTTTTTCTTTTTAATAATATCTTCTCTGGTAATCTCATTTTTATATATGATTTCTTACTTTAAACTTAGGAAAAAATGGCAAAAACGAAGTGTTCAAATCTTCCTGTTATTTGTCTTTATTTCACAATATATTGTTGTCAGCATTATATCTTCAGGATATTGGACCCAATATATCATTCCGTTAATTCCACTCGTAATCTTGTTTATTGCCCTTCTTTTTCGAAAATTACCCTTTAGTATTCCGCAAGCAATAATTGTCCTACTTTTGATATTTTCATTTTCACTTCAATTAACAAGAAACCGCTATCAAAGAGGCGGATCTTGTTGGGAAATCGCCGCCAAACTGGTAGAAATTGGGGTCTCGCCAGATAGAATATTCGATGTTAATTGGGCTTGGAGGCCCTATTGGTTTTTCGAAAAAGCATTTGAAGATGAAGTTAAAAAAAGTGGTGAAACAAAAGACAAAGTAGCCGCACGAAACTTACAATACTGGTCAAGAGAGTTTCCGAAGGGAGACTATTACGAGGTTATATCTACTCCTAAACAAACTCAATTCAATGCTACACAAAAGCGAAATATCATATTTGAATCAAAACCATATTGGTTGTTCCCAAAACTTTCTTTAATTTATGAAAGGTGTATTATAGTGAAATCAGAAACTAAATAAATTTATTTTTAAATATTTTCATTAAGAATAATTTTATATATATATTTAAATATTCAGTTGACATTTTCCAGAACTTAAAATTGGAAACTCCTTCTACTCGACCATAATAAATAGTCGGAACTTCACCTAACTTAAACCCTGCTAAATGAGTTTTTATAGCAAATTCTGGAGATATTGCAAAACCAGTGGAATCTAATTTAATTTGGTCTAGTAGTTTTCTTCTAAACCCTCTAAAAGCGTTGGTAATATCATGCACTTTTATTCCAAAAAATATTTTTGCCAATGTTGTGCCGCGGGAAGATAAAAACGCTTTGGTTGGATCTAAATTTCCCCAAGTGCCACCAGGCATATAACGTGAACCAAATACCATATCATATCCTTCAACGACTTTATTAACTATTTTGCTATAAGTTTCCGGCGCGTCTGCTCGATCGCCCATAGTCCAAATAATAATATCTCCAGTAGCTTTTTGACTGCCTTGAAGCAACGCTTTACCCATAGTATTACCTACTTCTTCACTGTCTTTTTTTCTAAAAAGAGGTTTAATAAAATGATATTTTTGTGCGTATTTTTGCAGTATCTGTTGAGTACGATCACTACTTCGATCGTCTACAGGAATTATTTCAAAATCCCATTTTTGGTTTTTGACATACTTGGATACTTGATCCAACATTAGACCTGCATTTTTTTCTTCATTATAGAATGGGATTATAAAAGAAATCTTCATTATTAATATGATCTTAATCCTCTTTTTTTCAACTCATTCATAGCATGTTCGACTAAATCTTCTGCTTTTTCTTTTTTGGACCATTCATATACCTCTTTTATTCCATCATTAAACGTAATTTTTGAAGTCCAACTAACCAACTTCCTAAGTTTTGAAATATCTGCATAACAATGACGAACATCAAATGATCGAAATTTTCCGGTAATTTCCGGTTTTAACTTAGAATTATTTAACTTTAAAATAACCCGAGCAACTTCATTTATTGTAGTTGGCACACCAGATCCTACATTAAATATTTGATAATTTGCCTGATCAGAAGTTAAGGTCAATTCACAAGCCTTTATAATATCATCAATATGAACAAAATCGCGTGTTTGATTTCCATCTTCATTGATAATTAGAGGATTACCATTTTTGGTTCTGCTTAAAAAAATTGCAGCAACACCATTATATGGATTTGAAAGACTCTGTCTTAGACCATAAACATTAAAAAAACGTAATGAAACTGCAGGAATTCTATAAGCTTTTCCTATACTAATAATTAATTCTTCCTGGCATTTTTTAGTTATTGCATAAACTGAAGGGCTTTGAAGTTTTGCTGATTCGTCAGTAGGAACAGTGATCATTTGTATATAACATTTTTTACATAAAGGTTCCCAGATCCCTTTTTTTAAATCTTTTTGATTTCTTAAATCAGGTTGTTGTATAGTATTACACTTCGGACAACTGTACATTCCTTCACCAAAAGAACTCATACTTGCAGCTACTAATATTTTTTTAATTGTATGTTTTTCATTAGCTAAAATATCCAATAATAAAGCAGTGCCTAAACAATTATCTTTCACATATCTCTCAATTTGATACATACTCTGCCCTACTCCAACTGCCGCACCAAAATGTACCACCGCATCTATTCCTTTTAATGCTTTTTGCCAGTCACTACGACTGGTCACATCACCTTTGAAAAACTCTGCCTGTGAATTGATATATTCTGGTAATTTTCCGCTTGGATGAATTTGCGGATGTAGATTGTCCATGATTCTGACAGTGTATCCTTTATCGATCAAATAATCAGTTAAGTGTGAACCTATAAAACCTGCACCACCAGTGATAAGAACTTTGTTATATTTCATATATTTTTTTAATTAAAATGTCCGTGCTTGCAAATATCTTCAATGATTCGATCAATATCAAAAGTAAATTTCCAATTCGGATAATGTTTTTGAAATTTTGATACATCTGAGATGTACCAAATATGATCACCGCTTCTGGGTTGATCAATGTATTTTACTTTTGCTTTTTTACCCAAAATTTTCTCAGCTTTCCTTATGGCTTCAAGCATCGAACAATTTGAATACCTACTGCCACCCATATTATAGACTTCTCCCCTGCGTGGATTTTGATAAAAATGATAAAAAGCGTTGACTAAATCAAAAGAGTGAATATTGTCCCGCACTTGCTTACCTTTATATCCAAAAATTTGATACTCATCACCTCTAGCTATACACCTAATCAAATATGCTAAAAATCCATGTAGTTTTGTACCGCTATGGGCAGGGCCTGTAAGACATCCGCCTCTTGTTATCATGGTTTTCATTCCAAAATATTTGCCATATTCTTGCACCATCACATCTGCAGCTACTTTTGATGCTCCAAAAATAGAATGTTTGGAATTATCAATAGACATTGATTCATCGATACCTTGGTAGTATTTATGATTTTTAGGAAGTTCCCATCTAGTTTCCAATTCAACTAAAGGCAATAAATTAGGCGTGTCACCATAAACTTTGTTAGTAGATGTAAAGATAAAAACTGCTTCCGGAGAGTATAAACGAGTTTGTTCCAATAATAAAAGCGTAGCTAAAGCATTACAAGTAAAATCTGTAATCGGCTCTTTGGCAGCCCAATCATGAGACGGCTGAGCAGCGGTATGAATGATTAAATCGAATTTATTTTTTTTAAATAAATCTTTGAGTCTTAATTCATTTCTAATATCAATTTGATGATGAGTGTAATTTTTGTAAGTTTCTTCTAAATTTTTTTTGTTCCATTCTGTTGAAGCTTCTATTCCAAAAAAATATTGGCGCATATTATTATCAATGCCAACGACCTCAAAATCACGTTCACAAAAAAATTTGACAGCTTCACTACCAATAAGACCAGCAGAACCAGTAATTAATATAGTTTCATTATCTTTCATAGTTTTTGATTAAACTCTTGTTATATTTAATAGTTAATATGAATAATACGATTAAACCAATTATAGAAATTACATTTCCAATAGTTCTCACCCATGCACCAGTAAACATCAATGTTACAATATGTTCACCTTGAGGTACATTTACTTTAATCAAACCTTTATCAACCAAAATAGGCACTTGATACTGATCTATCACTACTTGCCAACCTGGAAAATATGCTTTTGAAAAAATAATTTCCGATAGTTGTTTCGCAAAAAATATTTAATTTTATTATTTGTGTTTTTTGTTCTTCCTTTAAAACAATTATATCATCGGAAATATTAAATTATATTTGGTTGATGGCCAAGTTAACTTTATCCATTCTGACAATGAGGCTAAGTTTGAAGGCAGCTTCTCACAGGCTTGTGAGGATCTAAGTTTAACCCAGATTTATTCCAGACCCCATACTCCCAAAGACAATCCTACCCTGGAAAGGTTTAACAGAACAATCCAAGAGGAATAGCTGGAATTATCAGAAGTGGGATTGGCCAATATTGTTGATTGGATAAAAAAACAGCCTAATTATGGAGGAATCAATATCCCTTTTTTAAAATCCAAATGTAATTCGGAATAAATGGCAAAATCAAATCCAAAGGAAGGATTTTGGCTAAAAATTTATATTTTCCTAATTTATTAAATTGGTAACGAAAGGGGTTCCTCATCACTTTAGTTGTATAGTCAATAATTTTGAAATCGGGGACCAACCGCTTCAGTCCAGTAAAAGACAAATATTTTTCGCCAAAATATTCATTACCTTTCTTAAAAAGATGAATATATATCTTGCCCAGCCGGTGGGGAAGCCATGAAAGAAAAGGTAAACCATATTGAGGTTCCATTATGGCCAATTTGTTTCTGGCAGAAAAGAAACATATTCCCCCGGGTTTTAATACCCGATATATTTCTTTTATTAATTTCCTAGGATGTTCCACAAAATTATAAACCTGATTACAGACAACAACGTCAAACATATTTTCTTTAAAAGATGTATTTTCTGCATCCATATAATCAAATCTTAAATTGTTCCTATGAAAACTCTTTTTGGCCAATTTTAGAGCAAATTTATCAATATCAATACCCACCACTTCCTGAAATTTATCCGCCATAAAGTTAGTAATAACCCCACTCGAACAAGCAATATCTAAACATTTTAAGGATTTTGTATCACCGCAGTAGTCTTTTACTACACTATAAATTTGTTTGGCAATTCCCAATCTGCCCTTGGAATCCAAAATTTTAGATATTTCGTTTGAATAATAAATTTTAGAAGTATCTAACTTCTCAAAAAGAGAACTATACTGTTTGCCTATCGCTTCCCATGAAAAATATTTTAAAACCAACTGTCGGCTAGCCTTTCCCATGTTAGTTCTTATCTTTTCTGAACTAATTAATTTAATAAGAGCTTGGGCTATCTGGTCGTATTTTTTTTCCTTCACCAAATAGCCATTTTCTTTTTCTTTAACCACTAGCCTGTATCCGGGGAAATCAGTAGTCACAATGGGTTTTCCACAAGCCATGGCCTCAACAACGGAAACGGATTGATCATCTAGATTTCCCTCTTCATCCCGAACCGATGGTAATATAAAAATATCGCCCAAATTATAATAATAAATAAGATCCTCATAATTTACCCATCCCGGAAATCTAAAATGGTCCATAACTCCCAATTTTCTGGCAGTAGCCTCCAACAGTTCCCTTTCGTCACCTTCTCCTATAACAACAAATATTACGTTGGGAAATTTCTTAAGAACAGTAGTCGATGCCTTAATTAGATATCTAAAGCCTTTCTTGGCAACCAACCTCCCAACTCCAACAACAACTTTATCTTTCTCACCAATATCAAACTTTTTTTTAATTTCTCCCAATTTTATTCTTGTTGGTTTAAATTTAACTGGATTTACTCCGTAAATAATAGTGGAAAACTTTTTACTAAGAATTTTTTGTTTTCTTTTGTCTTTGGAACAGATTCTGACCAGATCATTCAAAAGCTGTGAGCTGTTACTGGTTACAGCAATTGAGTTATAGGTGGCAAACCTTGCCATAGTTCTAAAAAGAAAGTTTTTATCGGCCATATAAACATCGGATCCCGGAAGAGTCGAAACAACCGGCACGCCTGTCAATTTTGAAACTAAACATGCAATGAACCCATTGGGAAGTATCCAATGGGCATTAATAAGATCTATCTTTTCCTTTTTTACTAATTTATAAAGAGCTATAGTTCCGAATAAAAACATCAGAGGGGAAAGAAAATAAACCAAAAGTTTTAGTCTTTTATCATCGGAAAGTGTTTCCGAGTAACCCATTTTATGCAATCCCCTAGGAAATATATATTTATAAGTTACCAACTTGTATGAATGTTTGGTTTTTTTAAATAGTTTTGAATACGGAGTCAAAACAAAAACTTCATTTCCGGCCTTTACCACACCACTGGCCACCCCATCCATAAAAGGAGCAGCAACATCTTTCGTAAACCTCGGAAAAGTATGGGTAAAAAGACAAACTCTCATTTTGTAGTTTTGTAATATTTTTTAATAATTTCGGTTATATATTGCACATCTCCAATTCTCATCTGGGGATAAATAGGAAGAGAGATTACTTCCCGACTGGCTTTTTCCGAAATGGGGAAATCTCCTTCTTTATAACCAAGGTGTGAAAATGCCTCAGTTAAATGTATTGGTATGGGATAATGAATACCTATTTGAACACCTCCTTTAGAAAGATAGCTAACTAAGGAATCTCTATGGTTGGTTTGAATAACAAAAAGATGATAATTCGATTTGCCCTTTTTGTTTTCCTCAATAATTTTAATAGATAATCCTGACAATTGTTCCTTGTATATTTCCGCGATTTTGTGTCTCTGACAATTCCATTTTGAAAGAAATCTCATTTTCGTCGAAAGGATAGCCGCCTGTAATTCATCCAAGCGGCTGTTATGACCAACCAAAATACTTTTATACCTTTCTTTCTCTCCGTACATTCTAAGTAATTTAATTTTTTCGAATATTTCTTTGTTATTCGTCAAAATTGCTCCACCATCACCATAGGCTCCCAGGTTTTTGGTCGGATAAAAACTGAAACAGGCAATATCACCAAAGGATCCGACTTTTTTACCCTTATACATGCTTCCTGTTGCTTGTGCGCAATCCTCAATCAGATAAATATTTTTTTCTTTGGCGAACTTTTTTATGGGATCGATATCAACCGGGTTCCCATAAAGATGAACCACAACAATTACTTTAACGTCCTTACTATAAACTTTTTTTATTGTCTCTAAAGAGATATTTAAACTCTTTTTATCTACATCACAAAGTTTTATCATTAGTCCGCTAAGGGCACAGCCAAAAACACTCGGGTAAACATTGGCGGGAAGCAAAACCGCGTCTGAAGTTTTTAAATTAAGGGCTTTAATTGCTAAGGTTAACGCATCAGTTCCGGAGGCCACTCCTACCGCATATTTAACACCGATATATTTTGCCAGATTTTTTTCAAATTCTTCAACCTCCTTTCCTAAAATATACCAACCACTACTAAAAACCCTCTTAAGGGCGTTGTCGATATTCTGTTCTATTTCTTTATATTCTTCCTTGAAATCTACAAAACTGATCTTTCCCATTACCAATAATATTTTTTGTACTTTTTGTAGTATTCGAGGGTTTTTTTAATTCCATCCGCTAGTTTGGTTCTAGGTTTCCATCCAATTACCTTGGTTATTTTGGAGTAATCTGCAACATAATCCCCTATCTCGATTTTCTTTCTCTCTTCGGGAAATTCAACTGTCCTAAATTTTCCTTTTTTGTTTACCTTAATAGCCTGACTGACAAATTCTTTTAAAGAAACGGGAATGCCGCCTAAGTTATACACCTCACCCCAAACTTTGTCTGAAGCCCCACAAAGAAGAAATGCCTCGACCACATCATCTATATAATTTATATCTCTGATTTGTTCTCCTGTTCCAAAAAGTTTTATCTCTTGCCCATCTATGATTTGCCGCAAAAACCAATTCAATACCCCTTGTCTTGGATGTTTCATCTGATGCCTTGGTCCAAACGTATTGGTAAGTCTTAATGAACAGGCTTTAATTCCGTAAATTTCGTTATACAATAGGTGATAAGACTCTCCTGCAATACAATTAATTCCGTTAACATCGGTTGGCTCTTGCGGGTGCTTTTCGTCAACGGGAAGATATTTCGCTTTACCGTATTGATTTCTCGTTCCGGCATAAATAATTTTAATTTTCGGGTTAAAATTCCGGCAGGCCTCCAGTATTGAAACTTGACTGGTAACATTAATCTCCAGATCCGTATAGGGGTCTGCCATGCTATCCACATGGCTCAATGTCCCGGCCAGGTTAAAAAGGATGTCCTGATTCTGAACGAGATAGTTCATGCTGTAGCGATCCCGAACATCGGAAACATTTACTTTTACCTTATCTTCAATATTTTGAATATTAAAAAGATTACCGCCATAACCAGGAACCAAGGAATCAATAATTGTGACTTTAGACCCAAATTTAACCAGTTCTATCGCTAAAGTACTTCCGATAAAACCCAAACCGCCCGTGATAAGAACGTTCTTATCCTTATAAAAATCACGTTTTGAAGCAACATTCATGAGGCCATTATACTACAGGAGCAGAAGATAATTTAGAGGGACTTTAAGAACCTACCTACCTCCTCAGATCCTTGACCAATTTTACCCTTAATGTCTCCACTGTATTGTGCAGAAAGATACTTTAACAAAACTTCAACGTTACTCAGCCGATTGCTTATATTTTCTTTTATGGCCGGTGTCGTGGTTTCTGTTGCCTTTGCTTCCTCCCAATTGTCGAGGCTTAACTTTAAATTATTTAAGAAATTATCAAAAGACTTAGACGCCAAATCTTCTTTTTTGTCGGTAAGCAATTTTTCCGTTTCAAGCAACCGCTTTGCCGCCAAAAAAAGATAATTGTCGGCCTTTTGCGCTTTACCAAAAATAAGAGCGGATCGAATTTTCTCTTTGATTATTTTTAACGAATACCATGAATCGCCAATCGTCTTTCCTGAAACCATGGGCCAAAACAACTCATAGGAATTTACAACTTGCGGTATCGGTGATGACGCAGGAGAGGCCAGCGTTTGAACCTTAGCCGAAGTCCCACCACGGAAATAAAAAAGAAAGATGAAAGTCAAAAGAAAAACTACTATCTTCTTAATCATTAATATTAATCATACAAGGCTGTTTGTTAATGTCAAGCCTTTTTCTCTTGATTTATTCCAGGAAAACTTTCTACTCCAAGATACTGCCCCTTTTTGTAAGTTCTCATATAATATTTCATCATTTAGAACTTTTCCGATACTGTCCGCCAAACATTCCGGTGAATTGTTATTACATATTAAGCCGCTAACTCCATTCTTTACAGAATCCACCAACCCTGGTGAATTATATGCAATCACGGGTGTCCCCATTGCATTAGCTTCTATGTTTACTAATCCCCACCCTTCCAATATCGACGGATTAATCAATAAGTGTGCCCTAGCAAGAAGTTTAAACTTCTCATTTTGAGATACGAACCCCCAAAATATTGTCTTATCCTTAATACCCAACTTTCCAACTTTATTTTTTAGATATCTCCGATATGACTCTCCACTCCTTCCCACAACCCAAAAATTATAATTTCCTTTATTATTTAGTATGGCGAATGTTTCAATTGCATCTTCTATTCCTTTATCTTTCGCCAAAGCACCCAAGAATATTATTGTTTTTCCACTTTCTTTTTTGATCGATTTCTTTGGTTTATTTATTATAACTCCGTGATTTACTATCGTTATATTTTGTGCAGAAATTCCAATTTTTACCAAGGCATCTTTTGCAGATTGTGATCCCACCATAAATGGTGTCTTTCTGTACAAAAGAAAAACCAGAGGTTCCAAATAATAGCCAATTCTCCCCACTATCCAATTCAATGGTATGGGAAGATCGTTTTTTAACCAGACACTTCCTGCAACCTCTTGTAATACAGCAAGTTTTTTTGCTTTAACAAACAAAGGTGAAAAGAAGGGGATACCATGAAATTCATCCACAACCAAATCAAACTTCTCGTGTTTAGCGAAAAGATACCAAAAAAGGGCAAGAATATGTACCGTTAGTATTTGATTTCCTCTCCTTATTATTTGAACTCCATCTAGCATTTCATCCTTCGCCGCACCCGGGAAACAAGAAGTGAAAAGAACGACCAAATTACCTGCATCAACCCATCCTTTCATATGTTCATGCATTACCTGCTCCGCTCCCCCCGCAAAAGGATGTTTCGGATCTCGCCAGGAAAAAACTAATATATTCATGTTTCTATTTTACTCTTTTACTCTCCAAACTTCGGCATTTGCATTAGAAAAAACCCTCTCGACCCCTAAATCTCCGGGAGAAAAAGGAAGCTTTTCAAAATAGTTTTCAAATTTAACCAAATAAATATATCTGGCTCCTGTTTTTTCAAGCTCTTTTTTTGCTTGTTCACGTTCTTTTGCATCAAATACAGAAGAATTAGAAACAATGGGATGCTCAGAATACTTCCTGATATAACTTTTTAGATTCGCATAAGCAGGATGCTTGAACTCGGTATGCCACGAACATTGCAAGCACTCATGGCTATAAACCATGACTTTACCCCTAGGAAGCGATTTAAGGTATAAAAGAGCATATATTTCACCTTGGGGAATAAAGTAACTAACTTTTTTGAAATAATTCCACCCCTTTCCAATTAATAAATCAAATATAGCCCTTTTCTGCTTTAAAAAATGGATTGCCTCGGAAGATAATCCTTTGATTATTTCTCCATGCTCTTGAATTTTTGTTACACGAGGAAAAGAAATCTCCAGTAAATCGCCTGAATTTTTTATATTTATTAAATCGTCTATTTTTTTTAATCTATCGGGAATTTTAATATTTTTGCCCTTAATAAAAAACTTATCTTTTAGAGTTTCTATTTGAACTTCAGGAGGAAGAATCCAAACATCGTCGGGGTTATCTATCCCGTCAATAACCGAAGGAATATTTATTGAAAGATTAAAAGAATAATTCGGAGAGACATAGTAGGGTTCCGTGAGACTTTTGTTGTAAATTCTCAAATCTTTAATCACTATCCCTTGAAAATTTTTAACATAGAACAGTCTGTATTGAGGACTTATATACCAGAAGGATTTATTGTTTGTGCCTAACAAATCATCTACTTCGATACTATATTCCGGAGAGAGTTCAGGATACCTATTTTTATACCAGTTAGCAAAATGTGACATGGTAACTACATTCACTCCTTTATCCTTATACTGCTTAACAATGTCTATCTGCTTTGAAAATTCACCTCTATAGGCACTACGGCCCAAATCTGCTTCTAAACCGACAGTAATCTGACCAAATAAATTACTTTCTTTTTCGGCGGTGTAAAGTTTTACCAGTTTCTCGAAATAACTGACCGTTTGTGGACTTGGAGCAAGACCATAATCTTGGGTGCTATAAAGGCTATTCTGGTAGCCATTTAAGGGATCCCTGGGAGCCCACTGGATATCCACAATATCTAATTTGACAGACTTATCTGCTGCGGGAACCCCCGCATGTAACTTACTAGGATAATAGGGCACTCCCCAAGGCTGTCCCCATATCTTATAGCCGTCGGTAGAAAATTGATCAGAACATACCAAATTTGCCGTAATACCGTACTTTTCTTTCATATATGATAGGGAAAACGAATCCGTCCACCAGGAACCAACCGAAGTCGGATAATAACCAAGCTTGTTTTTGAAAGTTTCAAAAATTTTATCTATTAAAAGTCTTCTTTCCTCCTGTGTATAGCCGGAAAGGAAAACGCTCGTGGCATGATGCCAAAAGCCCGTATTGTGGTATTCAACCCCCGCCATATCCGAAAATTTTTGGGAGACTTCAAGGAACACACCAAATTCTTGTTCTTTGTTCATACTTTTTACAACAGACAAAATCCCTTGATCTTCCAAAGCATCATAGGTTAATAGCCACGTAGCAGGAAGGCCTTCTTTTTTAATCACCGAGTATTCATTCTCTAAACTCTTCCCTGGATTATCCGTATAAGACGATATCCTTACCGGATTAACAATTGTTATAAATCCATCGCTTTTTTCGGCCAAAACCTGAGGAGCAAAAACAAAAAATAAAATAAATATCAATACCTCAATTACTAATCCAATTTTTTTTGTTTTTGTCATCATAATAATGAAGAAATTTGAGTCGATAAAAAACGGCCGACGTATCCCAGGCCATTTTAAAAATCGTCAGCCAATTTATCCTGCTGGTTGATTTGTTAAATGTAACCTCAATCGGTCCTTCGTAAATCCTTTCAAATCCTAAATATTTGGCAACCGCTAGCATTTCTATATCCATCGCATAGGTTTTGACAAGAAGTCTGGGAAGTATCTTTTCAACAACTTCTCTTTTAAAGATTTTTATGCCACTCTGGGTATCGCTCAAATTAAGACCAAAAAGAATTCTGACACCAAAATGATAGCCAAAACTCAAAATCTTCCTTAAAAAGGGATAATTGACTCTGGAAACAGGATGCTTTTTACTCCCGACTATAATATCAGCGCTATACCAATCCATATGGGCCATAAGCATCATCATCCCTTTAGGAGAAATGTCCATCCCCGCGTCTAAAAATGAAATTAAATCCCCCTTGGCCTGCTTCATCCCGTATCTAACCGCATATCCCTTGCCTTTATTTTCCTTGTAAGAACAAACATGAACCTTGGAAGATTTAACCCTTAAAGCCTCTCTTCCGGTTCCGTCAATCTCTCCATCCACAACACAAATAATTTCATAATCAACCTCCGCCCCCAATCCTTCCTTAAGGATCTTATTAATTGTTTCAAGGTCTTTCTTGATAGTTTTTTCCTGCTTATACGCCGGAACTATAACCGAAAGAAGCCTGTTTCTTTTTTTATCCATAATTTTTCCTGAAGTGATTATATCCCAAATAGGCAGATAAAAACACAAACATAGTTGCTCCAAGCCCCAAAGAAATTTGAATTACCTCTATGACGCTACCATGGAAAAACCAAATCAAAGGAGCCTGCAAAACGGCAGCTATAAGCGGAAAATAAACAGTTTTTGCATCCCCCAAAGAAAGCGAATAATTAACCAAAAGATAAGAAAGAGAATAAAAAAGAATAAATACCCCCATCCAAACCAAAGCGCCTTTTGCCGAAAGATAAGCCGGCCCATAAAGAACTCCGATAGCTATATTCGGGAATAGCCAATAAAAGCCGGTTATTACAATAGCCATTAACGCAGTCAAGCCCAAAGAGGCCAGAAATACCTTCTGATGGGCCTCTCCTCTGGCTTTTCTGCCCGACACGATTGGGAACATCGTCGCCGTAATCGGGGCCGCGGCAAAAAAGATAATTTTCCCTAAAGTTGAAAGAGCCGCGTAAATTCCCGCTTCAAAAGGAGAAAAAAAATGCTTGACTAAAATTACATCCGACGTAAAAAGTGAGGTAAAAGCCAGTGCCGAAACAAGCACCGGAAAGGCATACGCAAAAAATGGCTTCAGGATAAACTTTTTATATTTACTTTCTTTTAAAATCCTTTTTACAAACCTTAACGAATAAAGATAAGAAACAACCGCACCAACGCTAACACCAACCATTGCTCCAAACACCGACCAGCCTAACCCAATTAAGATAATACCCAAAACTAATTTAAGTGTGGCCGATATAAAATTCGGTCCGACTGATCCGATAAATTTTAAAAGTCCTTGAGACACGGATTGGTTTACCAAGGTAACAAGCGAGAAAAAAAGAATAAAAGACACTAAAGAAACCGTCCAAATATTATCAATATGCAAAAAGTTAGCAATTAAGGGCGAAAAAATAAACAGCGTCACTGACATAAAAACAGCCAAATAAAAAACAAAAACAGATAACGATTTATAAATTGAATACACTTCTTCTTCGTTTTTGGCGGAAGAGATAAATTTGACGATGGCGACGCTTGCGGATGATGGTATAACACTAACCAAATAAAGAATTGAATAAATACTGGCTAAAACCCCGTAGTCGACAGGCCCCAATACCCTGCCCATTATCAAATGATAACCGTAGTTAATAACATTAACGGCCATATTCCCCCCAACCATAATCATTCCCCCCGAAAATAAAGGGTGCTTGACTACACTGTTAAATATCTTTTTCATAATCTTATTTAAGAAACCCAATAACCCCGCAAAAACAAACCCGAAGCAATCGCCAAACTAATAAACAATATCCCATAAATAACAATCTTAAAAGGACGAGAAAGTTTTTCTGTCCATAAAGCAAGAAGAATAAACCCTGGAAATAACACCAGAACATATCTCGGAAGCGACGAAAAACTTCCTGTAAGAGTTGGTATCAAATATCCCAAAGATAAAAATAAAGCGTAACTCAATTTTAACTTCCAAAAGGAATAAACAGACAATATCAAAAATAATAAAGCACTACCCAGTTCCAAAAAAGTAGTAAAAACTATCGGCAAATAATTAAAATTAAGATTAGGAATAATTCTAAATAAATATCTGTAAAATACCTGAGGAAGTATAATTAGGGTAGATGATCGCTGCTCCCCAACAGAAACCTGAGCGTGAATAAATGCCAGAAAATCCCCGGAAAACCGCCCAAGATAAATCATATAAAATATGATTCCCAAAGGAATTAATATCAACGGCCAATGTTTGACTTCCAATTTTTTCTTTTTTATCAACAACCCGATCAATAAAGACGGCAGTAAAATTACCCCAATGACACGGGTAGCAGAAGCAAAGGCTCCCAGAATCCCTGTTATAAGCCACTTTTCCTTCCTTCCGGCATAATAACTCCAAACAACAAACGCCAAAAACAAACTCTCTGTATAAACAGAACCAAAATAAAATGAGGTTGGGAAAAGAAGCAATAAGAGAATCGAAAGCCTGGTAATTTTTTCCGAATAATCAAGCTTTATTAATTTATATAACCCGATTAACGCTATCAAAAACGACAAATTCGAGATTAACAGTCCCGCCCACATTCCACTGCCAAAAAACCTTATTATTAACGAATACAAGGGAAAAAACGCTTGCCCCACGAACAAGTATCCGTATTTTGCAATGGACAGATAATTTTCACCATCAAAATTAGCCCATGTCCAAAACCAAGGATTTTTTAGGTACCTCTCAATCCCCCCACCTATGTAATGCTGCTGCAAAGGTAAAAACTTTATGGCAAAACCAAGAAAAATAAAGAGAAGTATTCTCCAACAAACAAAACTGGAAATAATAAACAGAAAGTCTTTTCTCTTCATGCGTTAATTACGGCTCTATACACATTAATTGTTTCTTTTGCGGCTTTTTCCCAGCTGAATTTCTTAACAACTGTAAACCCGCTTTTAATTAATTGCTCTTTAATCTTCCCATCTTTAATAACTTTTGTAATTTGGCCGGCAATTTCTTCCGGTTTATGGGGATCGGCAAAAAGAGCCCCGCCTTCGGCTATTTCAACATGAGCCTGAATTCTGCTGGCAACGACCGGACATCCACAAGCCAGAGCTTCTAAAATCGGGAGGCTAAACCCCTCGTACAAAGAAGGTTGGACATAGACCGATGCCAGATTATAGATGGCCACCAAATCTTCATCCGGAACAAAACCCAAACGAATAACGCTTTTGCCATGATTAAATTCTTTTAAAAGATCCTGAAAATGTGCAAGCTCCGGATGCGGTTTGCCGAAAAGATAACGTATCCAATCCTTTGGGCCTTTGAGATTTGATAAATCGTCAACTCCCAATGTTTCAATATCAAAAGCCTGCTTACCGCAGATCACCAAAGGAATCTTTGCCAGTTTACATGCTTTAATAAGATTGGGAATATTTTTATTGTAATTGACATCTCCGACATAGAGCGCAAATTTCTCAGGCAAATTATATTTTTCTTTTACTGCTCGCTTTTCGCTGTCCGCTACTCGCTGAAACACTTTTCTAGACGCCAGATAAACAACATGAACTTTTTCAGGGCTAACTCCTAAAAATCTGCATATGTCTTTCTTGGAAGTTTCGGAAATCGTAAGAATTGCATCGACATTTTTCCTAATCAAAAATTTGTTAATTACCAGCCGAATTCCACCTTTAATCCCCCCCGGATAGTGTTTGGGGTAAATCAAAGGAATCAAATCGTGAATAGTCACGACAACTTTGGCTTTGAGTTTTTTGTGAGGTAGAGATAAGAAAAATGGGTGGAAAGAGGTAAAGTGAACAACGTCATTACTGTTAGTATATAGTTTGTGACCATTAGACTGAAAATCAAAAGCGTCAATATCTTTAAGTGAAGAAATGAGTTCTCTTGTATGAGCACCTATTCCCCTTACCGAATGTCCACTATTAAGTGGTCCTGAATCAATCGCAACTTTCATACAATCAAATTATACCCTCAACTAACTATTTTAAGAAGTTCCTGAAGATTGGTTATTAAATAATCCGGATTTTCCTTTTCTAATTTTTGTCTTATGTAAAACCTTTCGTTTTCCGGCGGATAAAAAATAACCGTTTTAATCCCTGCGGCTTTTCCTGCTTTTATATCGAGATCAGAATCCCCAATTATTAGAGATTCGTCTACATTGCCTTTTATTATCTCCAAAGCTTTAATAACAATCTCCGGATCGGGTTTCCCCTTTATTACATCATCCTTTGCCAAAATTGCGTCAAAGTAATGTTCGAGATTATAAAGTTTTAAAGGTTTCTCTATCCAACTTCGATAAGAAGAGGTTAAAAGAGCAATCTTTTTTCCTCTCCTTTTAAATTCCATTAAGACTTCTTCAGCACCAGCGTATAAATCGGCGTTTGCATAATTTTGCATCGTGATATCAACTGCCTCTTTATACGCCTGATCGGGATTGACAACTCCCAAATTCGCAAATCCCTGTGCCCATTTGCCAAAAGTCTTCTCCACAAATTCGAAATCGCTCATTTTGGAGATATCAATTCCCTTTTTTATTACGACTTTTTTGTAAGCATCCAACCATATATCCAGAGTTTTCGACAAACATCCGTCCCAATCAAAAAGAATACATTTAAACTTGGACATAGATTGATTAGTATTCAACCCTCACATCGTGGAGCCAAATCTGATGGGGTCGGGAAAGCATAAATATAATGACGTCTGCCAAATCTTCCGGTTTAACAAATTTTTCCTGATCAAGGTGCTCTCCGGCTTTATCAAACATTCCTGTATTTGTTCCACCCTGATAAATTCCGGCAACCCGAACATTGGTACCCTTGAGATCCTCCTTTAAAACTTCGGTAAAACCCCTAACTCCCCATTTGGCAGCCGAATAAACACTTTGTCCGGGCTGAGCGGTAACTCCGGATTTAGACGAGTCGTTAATTATTATCGCCTCTTCCTGTTGTTTTAAGATAGGCAATACCAAGCGGGTTATATGAATCATCCCCATGAGATCTGTTTTTATCACGGAATCAATTTCGCTCTCGGGTATATCTTCCAACAGATTCAGTTTTTGCCAAATTCCGGCAATATTAAGAAGAATGTCAACCTTGCCAAAATCGGCATTTATTTTCTGAACGGTTGTTTTTATTTGTTCCGTATCTTGAACATCACAAAGATAACCAATTACCTTAGAAGAACCAAGTTTCTCCGCTTCTTTCTTGACCTCGTCCAATTTATCCTTATTCCGGGCAATCAACGCAAGCGACACTTTCTCTTTAGCAAGTTTGAGTGCAACTTGCTTCCCAAGCCCATCACTCGCTCCCGTAACTATTGCCGTTTTCCCTTTAAGATTCATTTCTCTTTATTATATCCTCCGGTTAGATATTTAAAATACGCAATTGGAAAATTATTTATAAATTTCTCTTCTGTGGCCGACTTTAACTACACGAATGTCTCCCTCGTCAATATCAAAAACTATTCTGTAATCACCAACCCTAAATCTATATTCTCCCAAAGTTGAGTCAGTTAAATGTTCGGCGAACTCGGTCGGGTTTTCCATCGCACAGAAAAAATCCAATTTTGCAATTATTCTAATTCTTAGATTTGCGCCTAATTTTAAAAATTCCTTTGAAGCTTTCGGAGTAAACCTGTATTTATTCATCAATTACTACTTTATACCAAGAAGTTTCTTCATTTCAACAGAACTTATATCTTTGCTGCGATCAGACTTTCTAGATTCCTCTATTGATTTTAAATAATTTGGACTTGATAAAGCCTCAAGGTCTTCAAGGAGTGATTCCCAAAGATTGTTGGGAATTAAAACCCCAAGAGGCTCCTGATTTCTCATAACTCTTACAAACTTGCCTTTATTCTTAGCTTTTGTAAAAAGTTTGGTAATTCCTGCCTGAGCTTCCTGAACGCTGGCAAAATCTTCCATCGCAATAAGTTGTGGTGACATGGTGTAATAATTATGACAGAGTTCTAACAGATGTCAAGTATTTAAAATACGCAATTGGAAAATGCATCGCGGAGAAAAACGACCAGAGAAAGCCGTTTACACCGTCTAAAAAGCCCTTGTGGCGTATAAAAAGGTTTAAAAAAGTAATTAGCGGCTTATAAAACGAGTAATAGACAAAAGCAATTAAGTTCTTGGCCACTTTGCTTACTTCCAACTCTTTAGCATGAAGATCAGTGTAGCGATTCATTCTAACAAAGTATCTTTTTAGGGTTGGTGAATCGTGGTGCTCAAGATCATTAAAAAGCCATGATGCCTCTCCGTCAATCTGAATCTGTTCGTGTACCGACTTCTGTGGGAATCTGGCTTTCCCTTTTTTAATCAACCTTATTACCCCATCGGGATAAACCCCGGCATGAATTAGGGGTTTACCGAGGAAATAATTTACCCGTGGAATAAAAAAGGCGACAATTTCGCCTGTTTTCTTACCTATTGGACCATCTCTTTGTTCAATCAATTTTTGGTGTCTTTGAAACAGTTTTAATTTTCCTCCACCTCGCAGGACTTTCTTTTTTGCGTCACCTCCGAGGAGTCCTTTCAGACCACCGTCGGAGGAGACTATAGATCTAATTTCACTTGTAAGCTCAGGTGTTACTCTTTCATCCGCGTCTAACTGCAATATCCAATCCCCCATCGCTTTCTCAATGGCCTTTTGCTTGGTTATGTGGAAAATATCATGATGAGGTTCAAGAAATACTTTGGCTCCGTATCCTCCTGCAATTTCCCGTGTTTTATCCGTCGAATATTCATCAACAACGATTATCTCATCAGCAATATCTTTACACGATTTAAGACAATCCCCGATATTCTTCTCTTCATTAAATGTGGCAAGAACTACCGACAATTTATTTTTCATTGTGCGTAAACCAGATAAAACGCATCCGTCTTATCCGGATATCTTACCAGTTTTACAACATTAAAGCTTTCTTTCTGATAAAGTCCGTCATAAACACTTGGCCTGACCACATATAAAACTCCCGCTTCGGGCATGCTGTGATATTCGTCCCAGATAAAGTGATAATCTTTGAAGGAAGCTACCAAGTTTGAAGGCCTGCTTTGAGTTTCGTTGTATTTAACCGTTGATAGAAATTCAGGCAGTGGGGTTTTAAGATAATACAGAAAGAATATATATGGCTGCATCCTGGAATCGGTCATATAGACTTCGTTAAAGTCGTTCTGTTGACTATATTTAACAATATCTTTCATTCCGTAAATCCACTCGATGGCATATCTTTGCGTATATTCTCCATAATAATCTTTAAGATATTTAAATATAAACGGCGTTAAACTCAAAATTAGAACAACGCTCATTATTATTCTGTAGTATTTATTTTTAAGTAGAGTCATCACCAGATACGCTCCATATGCCGAGACCATCGTCCAGCTCCCCGTAATAAACATCGCTCTGGCCGAGTGTGGAACAGCACTGCTGACGGCTCCGGGTAGAGGAGCCAAAAACATCCAAGCAATTATAAACAACATTTGCTTGTCTTTTTTGAAAACGAATTTCCACAATATTCCCAATAGTCCAATGGCCAATAAAGGCAAATCCAACCAATAAAAGGTACCAACCGTCTGAATTGAATGCCTCGGGTTTTGGTCTCCGGAAATAAATAAAAATTGTGGCTTAAAGTACTCTTTGTATCTTGTAAAGATTACCCCGGGTGTCCCGATCGGATTTTGCTTCAGTCTGGCTCCACCCAAAAGCTCAGGCTTAATAAATAAAAGGCTTACAAAAAAAAGATAAATAGCCAGTCCGGTAAAGAAATATTTTTTCGTTTTTACCAGCTTTTTAAAATTAAGAGCAATCAACAGTAACACCAGTACCGGAGTTACGACCTTGGCGCTTTGATATGTCAATAAATCAATACCCAATAAGAGAAAGGATGCCGGCAAATATTTTTTATTCCTTAAGCCTTTATACAAAAGATAAACTCCGGCAATGAAGAAAAATACGGCAAAATTAAGTTCGTGGTTAAATCTGGAAAACTGAATATTAAAGGGGGAAACACTCAAGAATAAAGCGGCAATCAAAGCAACTGTGTTGCTTTTGAACATCACCCTGGCCAAAAAGAATATAACTATTACATTTAGCATGCCAAAAAGCGCAGCCGGGGCTCTGGTGGCAAACTCGTTAAGACCAAATATCCCTATAAAAGGAACCGTTAAATATACATGCACCGGATTTTTATCATCCCCAAAGGATTTAAAAGTCAAGGGAAAGGTCTTACCCCATTCATCCTTTCCCCAATGAAGGATGGTATAGGCGTTGTATCCCACCGCCGCCTCATCCCAGGTAATTGCCGGAGGATATTTACTTAATTTAACAAATCTCGTGAGGATTGAGATCAAAACAATAATCCCCAAAAGAATGTATGTTAGTTTCTTGCCGCCCGGCGGCAAGCTATGCTTATTCATGGTTTAATAAACTGAAATTCACCGAAAGATTTTACGGTCGAAAAACCCCAATCGGCAACCGGATTTAATTGCTTGGTTTCAAGAAACACCTTAGGATCGGTTTTGGTGTAAAAAAGAGCAAAAATATATGGCTGACCGTATTCATCCGTAACCGCACCGCTTTTTTGGTTCGTAAAAATCTCCTTGTAGGGATATTGCCAATCGCCTGAGGAAAGATCGTTATAACGGCTTATGAATTGATAAAAATATGATCCGAAAAAGTCTAAGTAAATAAACACTATTACGACCAAAGCTAACTTTCCGTATTTTTTAACATACCCCAGCAAAAAGTAAATTCCCATCGCAGCCACTGTGGCCAAAATTGGAGCCATCAGGATGCTCCTTAGAGCGTGTGGAACTTCCTTGGTTATGGCTGCCGGTATTGGAGCCAAAACTAAGGCAACCAATATGAATAAATATTTACGGTCTTTATTTTTAAATATATAAATCAAGCCCAGAAGAATAAACACCGCATCTACCGGGAAAAGCTGCGGACTTCCGGGAATTTGACTCCTTGGATTTAGGTCCCCTTTTGAAAATAAATAACTTAAAGAATAGTTGGCCAGATAGTTGGCAAGAATATTTGATCCGACACTCTTACCGTTATCGATAATTCCAACGGTTTGCAACCTCCCCAAACCCGCATCCTTCGAATACAATTTATAAATAGGAACAAAACTTAAAAATAACAATACTACCGATAAAAGTAAAAGCAACCCCTCATTTTTATCTTTTTTGCCAATTGCCCTTAATCCAAAAATAATCAAGTAGGGTCCCAAAAATAAAGGGGTCAGCAACCTAAAACTGTTGTAGCTATAGGCAGATAATATAAAAAGAATAACCGAGAGAATTATTTTCCACCCCTTTTTTTGGGAGAGCAAAAGGAAATAGACTGCATAAATAAAAAAAGCCAAGCCGGCCGTAGCCTCATAACCCGTTCTGGAAAAGATAAAAAACCAAGGAGAAATGCTAAACAACAAAGAACTTAGAAGAGAGATTGTTTTGTTTTTACTAATCTTAAAAACCAATAAATATAACCCCAAAACAGAAAAAAGGCCAAAAATGACCGCCGGTATCCTTACGGCCAACACGGAAACTCCAAATACAACCTCTGCCAGCAAAACAGAATAGATATACACCGGAAGCTTGAACTCTCCGAAGGCTCTAAAGTGTAAAGGCAAAAATTCCCCCCATTCATCCTTACCCGTCTTCAATACCGAATAGGCGTTATAACCGATTGAAGCTTCATCCCAATATAAAGATGCCGGAATCTCACTGATATTATAAAGACGGGAACATAGAAACAATAAAAGGATAAATAACAATAAAATATTATTTTGAATTAATTTCCTTAGTTTTGCCATTAATTTTGGGTTATTTCAAATGCCTTTTCGCCGTTAAGAAAGTAGATTTCCTTTAGTTTCGTTGCATAAGCGGGAAAGTCTCCGGGCTTTCCTACAAATAATATCTTTTTACCGGGGTTGGCATTAATTACATCCTGATATTGTGTCCCGGTGTCTCCTAAATCGGGAAAGTAAAATTTATCAAAACGCAGTACCCTAACCCAATCGTAAGTTTCGAACCGTTTTAGGTTGGGACTATTTTGAAATTTCAACGGATCGTATTTTAGATAAAAAAGAGTAAAGATATGGGGTTCTCCGTAATGCCTGGTAAAAGTTATCAGATCATATTTATCCTGATTATCCTTTATGTATTCAACTACCTGTTTGTTGCCATACTGCCAATCGCGTGAGTATTTTACGGGATACTCAACAAAGTAATTTTTAAGATAAATAGAAAAATTTACAAGAAATGCGACTACGGCAATTCCCGATATCGCATAGACCAGTTTTCTGTTTTTTACTTTTTTGAAAAAGTAATAAATTCCCAAAGCCGTAAATATCTGATACACAGGAACGGCAGTTAACGTCCTTAGGGCGTTGGGAATGCTGTCATTGGTCATGGCAACCGGAATAAAAGCCAAAAGCAGCCAGGGTAAGAGGATTTTTAAATTGCGATCCCTCTTTTTTAACAGGAAATATAATCCCAAAAGTAAAAATGGAGCCTGAATCCAATAAAGCTCTCCTACGCCTTGAACATGATGCTGTTTATGGCCCGCTCCTTTGATAAATAAAAAGTCCGGGGTAAAGTGGGCCAAATAATTTTTGGCAAAGTAAAAACTTAAATATGTAACTTTATTGTGAATCAATCTGGGAAATATTCCCGGAAGGGTTGAAGCTCCTCTTCTTTCGTTAATTCTGGGAACCAAGCCCTTTTCGTCAGTAATACTTACCAGCTTATATCTCGCTCCCGCCTCCCCCGAAAGGACAAAAGGGGCCAGGGGAATCAACAAAATAAACAATAATATTCCCGAAAGTAAAAACCATTTTTTTATTTTCCAAAAATATTTCCTGAATAAGATGGCTATACAAAAAAGAAAAAGCGGAGTAAAAACCCTGGCGCTGTTATAGGTATAGACGGAGACCGCAAAAGGCAGCATTGAGACCAACAACCACCTTGGCTTTTTTAGGCCCTTAATTAAAAACCAGATAGCCATCACTATCCAAAACAAAGCAAAAGAGGATTCAAAAGAGGCCCTGGTCAATTGAATATGCCAGGGAGAAACAGCCAACAAAAAAGCGGCAATGAGAGAAACCGGTCTAATTTTGAAGGCTTCTTCAAGCAGGAAATACAGAAGCAAAACCATTAAAACACCATAAATTACCGGAGTAATCCTGACCCCAATCTCATTTAAACCAAAAATGGCGATTCCCGGAATTGAGGCATAAATTTGGGCAGGAAGTTTATACTCTCCAAAAGACTTAAAATGCAGAGGCATAAACTGCCCCCATTCATCTTTACCCGTTTTTAATATTGAATAAGCATTATAAGTAATAGAGGTTTCATCCCAATTTAAAGCCGGAGGAATGGAAGAAACTTTGTAAACTCTTAGAAAGAAGCTTACAGCAATAATTATAAACAACAGTATTTTTGCTAACCTGGTATTCATTACCTTCTAATTATGAACGAAAGTGTCTTGGTCTACCAATTTGGCTATTTTTTCTCCTATTTCAACCGCATAATTTGTTCCTCTGTCCCAGGGATAAATCTGTTGGATATTTGCTAAAAACAGACCCTTTATGGGTGTTACAAATCCCGGAATCTTTTTTGAATAATACAAGGAGAAGACGGGTTGGGCATAGGGAATTTTAAATACCCAGCAATTATTTACATACGACTTATTAAAGTCGGAGGAAATCTTTTGTAAATACGGGGTAAATATTTCCAATAGCTCTTTGGCGCTTTTATTAAAATAAGAATGGCCATGAGGCAGGTAATTACCAACATATAAAAGCGTCTCACCGTTATAATTACCTTTATCCGCAAAATTTGTATGCTCCACAACCCCTAAGAAAGGAAAGGTGTCGTCAGCCACATTCAACCAATAGGTTCCGTCCGAAAAATACTTACGCTTCAACGACAGAACCAAATTCGCCACTCCCATAAACTTTAACGGCAAAAGAGTCTTTATATAATCTTCACCCAAACCTTTGGTTATTTCAAGAAAAGTTGGTGTAGGAAGAGTACAAATTACCTTGTCAAACTTAAACGTACCGTTATTGGATTCAACGATTATTTTTTTACCCTCCTTTATTATTTGTCTTACTTCCCTTTGATAAATAACCTTTCCCCCGTTTTTCCTGATGCAACCCGAAAGTTTCTCGGCAAAGGACCCAAAACCACCTTTGGGATAGCCTAAAGACGGACTTCTTTTTTTTATTCTCGCCCAAAACCAAGAAGCCGGAATGTCCCCGCTAAAACTTCCAAATTTGCCCTTAAAGAGAGGTTCCCACAATATATTCCAGGAAAATTTTCCCATACTATTTGTTAAAAATTTTTGGGCTGTTTGTTTTTCCAGTATTTTCCAAAAGGGAGTCGCTTTTAAATAAAAAATGGCTATACCGGTTCTTAATCTGTCAACAAAAGGAAGGGGGTTAAATTTAAGCAGTCGCAGAGGAGAATCCAAACGGAATATCTTTCCATTCAAATAAGTAGAAGTTATTGTTTTTTTATATACAATATCCTGATTAATTTCTTCCGCAATTTTCTTAATTGCCCTGTCTGATGTAAACAAGTGATGGTAGTACTTATCAGGCTGCCATTTCCATTTGTCCGATTTAAAACCTGAAGCCAGCCCCCCGGGGCGATCCTGCATTTCAAATATCGTTACCTCGTTGCCTTTTTGTGACAACCTTAACCCGGCCGTTAAACCCATAAAACCCGCTCCGATTATTCCAATTTTCATACTTCCTACTTTTCCAAAACAAGAGTGTTTTTATCCACACCGATACTTTCTACGTCATCGGTAATTACCACGTTATCGTATCTTTTGGGATACTTGCCGTATTGGGCAATAACCAAATTCGGATCAAGTTTTGCGTAAACCGGATAAGCGTATTCAATGTTGTCAATCTTTGTCGACAAAATAACAGTTTTATATTTGTCTTTATTTTCAATTGCCTTTAAGGATGCATCTCTTGCCGCCGTCGACCAAAACCCCGTAAATTTACCCGGTGCAAAAAAGTATACCGCCGCCAAAACAAATATCAGCTGAATAATTATTAAAGTTACCGAAAGGCGGACCAAGACTTTGGGGAGATTTGATAAAGCATAAGCGGAAATTAGTATAAAAGGCGGAATCATTAAAGAATTACGAAGTCCATGCGCCCCGGTTACAAACATGCCGGCAAGCGGGACTAGAAGTACCCACGCAATTAAAAAGGTTAAATCCCTTTTCCTTTTTATCCAAAGATAAGCGATTCCTGCAAATAAAATCGGCAACTCAACTAAATACAACATTCCCCACTCACCCGGATTGTGGCGCGGATTTCCGTCGCCCCTTAAATACAAAAACTTAATAGAAATGTTCTCCATATAATTTTCAAAAAGAATGCGTGAATATTCCAGAGGTTTGTTGTAAAAAATCGGCTTGAGTGTCGGAGGAAGAGTGGAAAGGGTTCTTTCTTCGTTTATTTTTTGAACTACCATTTCTTGTAAATTTGAATCCGAAAAGACATTAATTCTCAAAAATCTCTCCTCGCTTCTTCCTTTAAGGGTTTCGTCAATCGCCAATCCCCCAAAAACAGTAAAAACCACCAGTGAGGCGATGAATAATTTGCTTTTAATTGTTTTTTTAAACCCCCCAAACCACAAAAGGATTAAAAACATTAATGGCAAGGTCAACTTAAATGTCGGGTAGGTAAATATTGCCAAACCCCATGAAATAGACATCAGGATATACTTTTTGTAAAGATAGGCCACAATCCCCAATAGGGCCAAAAACAAAGCAAAATGGGTTTCAAATCCGGCCCTCGAGAGGTAAATATCCCATAAAGAAATCGAGGCCAAACAACTAGCAATTAACCCAACTTTCTCATTAAAAAGCTTCTTGCCGAGAAAATACATCAGGACGATTATCCCCAAACCGGAAACTAAAGATAAGCTTCTCTCCCCCCAAACACCGGGTCCGAACATCGCCACAAAGGGAATGGAAAAATAGATATAACCGGCCGGTCTCCCTGCCCCCATTTTGAAAGTCAAAGGGAATACGGTTCCGGTTTGATCTTTTCCGGTTTTAAGAATTGAATAGGAATCATAGACCATTGTCAGTTCATCACCGTAAAGAGGCAGCTCTGAAATTTTATAAATACGAAGCACAAACCCCAAAAGCAATATTACGAAAAGAATAAGCAAAGATTTCCTAACCATACCGCTATTGTATATAATTTGATCCATGGAAGGAATACTCATGGGGTCTATCGTCAGCTTCGTCGTCTTCACTTTTATCTCCTATATCCTAATACTCCTCAATATTCCGATTCTGATTATTCCCATTTCCCTTCTCGGAGCCGTAATAATAGCTAAGCCCCTGATGAAAAGGGTAAAGCAAATCAAAATAATACCCAATAGCAAAACAATTTTGGTTATTATGGTCTTTATTCTCGGAATTGCCGGACAAATGGCGATTATCTCTCCAAGCGGAATTTTTCAAAATGGAGATTTGGTCTTCTGGAGCTCCCATGGGCACGATGGAGCTTGGCACATAGCCCTTATGGAGGAAATTAAAAGAGGCTGGCCATTCCAAAACCCGATTTTCGCCGGAGAGAAACTGACCAACTACCATTTCTTTTCCGATATTGCACCTGCTATGGTAAGCAGATATTTACCTATCTCCAATCTAAATTTATATTTTAGGATTTTCCCCTTCTTCTATTCACTATTTCTGGGGGCTTCTGCCTATTTTCTGACAAAAAAGATTACAAAAAGTTATTCTGCTTCAATTTGGGCAACAATTTTTACTTACTTTGCCGGAAGTTTTGGTTTTATTGTTACCTATCTAAAAAATAAAACAATCGGAGGCGAAAGTATTTTCTGGGCATCACAACCCCAAAGCGCCAGCGGCAATCCGCCTCAAATTATTTCTGACTTTTTACTTCTTTCTTCGATATATTTTATTTTATTGCTCACACAACAAAAGGACAGAAAAAAAAGAAGGATTATCTATGCAATTTGTGTCCCCTTTTTAGGAACGATTGCATCTTTCAAGATCTACGCGGGAGTTGTGCTTCTGGGAGCCGTATTTATTGTCGGTATTTGGCAGTTAATTAAAGAGAGAAAGCTCAAATTATTAGTTCTTTCTATGGTTAGCGGAATATTAGCCCTGATATTATATTTGCCGAATACATCCGGTTCGGCATCTTTCTTAATTTTTGAACCCTGGTGGTATATCCGAACTATGATAGTTGAACCCTCGCGTCTTAATCTTCTCGACTGGGAGCTACGTCGTCAAACTTACATTTATGAACACAACTGGAAGCGGGTCATATTTTTGGAAGGAGTCGGGTTTTTAATTTTCTTCTTTGGAAACCTGGGAATGAGATTTATCGGTCTTTGGGATTTCATTAAATCACACAATATCATTAAAGTTACCATCGTACTCTCTTTATTGTTGCCGCTTTTATTTTTACAAAAAGGGGTTGCCAGCAACACCAGTCAATTTTTACAATATTTCGTTCTATTGTTCGGAATCCTGGCCGGAATTACAACATCAAAAATCGCAGCAAAATTTAAATTCCTGATCCCCATTATTTTTCTTATTATGATTCCTACCCAGATAGGACTTCTCTATGAATTCTACTCCCGTCCGGCATTTGCTAAAGTCTCCTCTTACGAACTTAAAACCCTTAGCTATATCAGGGAAAATACATCCAAAGACGCAGTTTTAGTCACCCCGCCTTATAATCAGTATCTAAATCTCGGTGGTGTTACCCCAAATATTTGGGATTGGTTTGACACCGCCTATGTTTCCGCGCTCTCATCAAGAAGAACATACTTTGATGATTATGAACAGGTGGATATCATGGGCTATGACGGCAAAGCCAGACTTGAAACAAAAAGGATTATCTTTGAAAATGAAAGTGTCGATAAAGTAAAAAACGCTTTCTTGCTGTCCAACGCAAACATCTTATATTTCCCCAAAGTCTTAAAACCAAAAGTTAATCCCGAAAAAATTGGCCTGACTAAATTTTTTGAGAATCAAGAGATAGAAGTCTGGAAAGCCAATTAAAATAAACCGTTTTTACAAGTTCCAATTTGCTATTAGGTTTATGAAAAGTAACCATTGGAATTCCTCCGGGGTGAGTTTCTTCTTCGTAAAAGTAATCGATAATGTCCGGTGTGGGTTCAATAATAAAGACTTCAATAATTTCCCCGGGACCGGCGGCAGGTGAGGAAAGGGTAAACGAATACTCCTTCCCACCGGAATCCGGTACCGGTTGAAAAACAAATTTTACGAAATCCCCGTCCCCGATATTAAAACCGTTAAGGACCGCTGTTCTAATCAACACTTTGTCTTTGTCGTAAAGATTAAAGTTTATTTCTTGCTTGTTTTTTAAGTTAGGATTTTTAATAGAAGTGCCCATCGCCGTTAAATTCTTATCTCTTGATATAAATTTTTGCGAAAACTGCCTTTCTCCATAAATCGACACTCTTGTACTACCACTGTATCCGGGCTGGTCGCTTGCAGGAATCATATCAATAGTCAGAGCCATTAAACCCGGCATAATAAACACCAAAAACAAAACTGTAAGTGTTGTAAACCAAATTAATTTTTTCATTATTTTAATTTTTATTTTTAAGAATTTTATACGATATCAAAACAGTTGCTCCGGCTAAAATTGAATGGACAATACTTTGAAAATTGTATGGATCATAAAATTTCTGCAGAACCGCGAATGGCGTCGGCAGTAAATCGTACCAGGTTGTATAGACACGGAACAAAGAAATTGTCATTGATCTGTCTTGATAGAAAAATGGTATCACCATAGCCAGTGTTGTTAATAAAAATAAGGGTAAGGACAATGATGGCATCTTAACGGCTAAAATTACCAAAAAAGGAGCGATCCATAAAAGCCAAGCAATATGAAAGTGCGAGAAAGAGAAAATTAGAAACAAAAAGATAATCCAATAATTAAACAGGTTGATTTTTTTGTCAAATAACCAACCATAGAAAAAAAGAGCGGACAGTAGAAATAGCCCCACTATTATTGACTCGCCAAAACCAATAGTAAAACCCGGACTAAATATCCTGGTTGTTAAACCGGAAACGAGTGCCGATTGAACAAAGGCGGGTGACCAAAACGGGGCGATTACAATTCCCAGTATGAATATCGGAATTAAACAAACCGAGATCTTTTCTGTTAAGTCTTTCCCTTTTAAAAGTAAAAAAGGAATAAAAAGCATAGGATAAAGTTTAAAACAAGAAGCTATTCCGAGAAATACCGATGCCTGCAAAAGTTTATTTCTCTTTATGTATAAAAATGAAATTAAAGTTAAGAGCACGGTGTACATATCAATATTGGAAAAGACATAGATCAAAACAATCGTAAACGGATTAAACAACCAAATCGCAGCCGCTTTTTCTCCCCTTTTTTTATCTTTGAAGTACTTCATCAAAAAGAATGCAACTAAAATATCCAAAAACAAATATGGCAGCTTAAGAACCGTCAAATACTTAAAGATGTTTGGGTTTCCAACAACCGAATTGGAACCGGCATCATTTAACCAAGAGTCAAAACCACTGCCCAAGATACCGGAAACGGCTGTCTGATAACCGCCGACCACAAAATAGGTCAAAGGAAAATAGACAAATTCATCTTTCAGGGGAAGCGTGCTTTTATTCTCCCTTAAGTAGGAATAAATATTAATTACACCCTTCTTTAGAAAAGAGGCTTGAAAATTATAAGTTTTTATATCGGGATGAAACAAAAACCCGGCTACCAAAACTCTCAAAACAATCGCCAAGATTAATATTTTAAGTTTATTGTTCTTCATGACGCATTTTCGTTCTCTCTTGGAAAATGAAGATAAATATAATACAGCGCCGCACCCACAAAAATGGTCTGGAAAATACTTCTTAATATGTTGATGTCAGGATTTAACCCGACAATCTGCCAGATTCCCGGAAGACCGTAGAGTTTCGGATTAAGCGGTGAAAAAAGCCAAACGGTCAGGCCGGGATCAAAAAAGGTTATTAAAACAAAGAAACTAATCAGGGAGATTTTATAGGGAAGCCAATTTTTAAAGTTCGAATTTACCAAATCAATTACAAAAAACGGCATAATCCATAAAAACCATTGGGGATGGTAATGCGTAAATACAAAAAAGATCAGCATCATTAGAAAAAATCTTTTCCACAAATCTTCTACCGATGACTTTTTATAAAAAAACAGCAAATAGAAAAAGATGACCACGGCCAAAAACAAAATTATCGATTCCCCTCCGGAAATGGGTATCTGAGCGTATAAACTTTTGGTTGTTTGCCCTGCCAATATGGCGGTTTGACGGAAACCCCTTGAAAAAATAAAGAGAAAGGCTGCGATTATATAAGTCGTAATTGCAATTAACGTAACTTGTATTCTTCCCCACCAATCTTTCTTCAGAAGTGCTAATGGTACAATAAACAATAGAGGGAATATTTTAAAAGCGGCTCCCAAACCCAAAAGAATCGCGCTGGGTATTAAACTAACCGGTTCAATCTTATCCTTATGCTTGTATGCAAGACATAGGGCCGCAACCGACAAAAAGATCGGTATAATATCAAATTGTCCGATCATATATGTTGCGTAAAGATTAACCGGATTAAAAATCCAAAGTCCGAAAACCCATATTTTTTTCTTCTTGTCTTTGAACAAACCCATCAGAAGGTAAGCTAGAGCGATATCAAATACAAAGTAGGGTAACTTTAAAAGAAGAAGCAATAGGTTTAATTGAATATTTCCCAAAGTTGAAGGAAAGTTAAGGATAAAATTATTATGTATTTCCGGATTTACCATCCAAGTAGTCAGACGCGATACACCTCCCAGGAAAAAATAAACCAAAGGCGGATAATTAAACAGGTTTCTGGGATAAACCTTCAAATAGGGATGGTCCTTCGGAAGTTCCCATAAATAATCGTAAAAATTAACAATATTTCCTTGGGCAATAACTTTCCCCGCGAAATCAAACGGGACAACATCGGAATGATATGTCGTCAAAGATAACAAAAGCCTTACGATTACTCCAACCAATAGAATTATTAAAATTGTCCTTTTCACTTTTTCTTTCTAATTATAATAAACACCGCGACTCCAAAGCCGGTCAAAGAAACAAAATCAAACACCAACCTTATCGGCGATTCCTTATAATACACCTCAACCGTATGCCTGCCGCCGGGTACCGTCAGTGTAATCTGACCATAAGGTTCACCAGGCGCTATTTTTGTCCTCTTACCGTCAATTTTAGCAAACCAGCCCGGAAAATAGTACTTACTGTAATTAAGGACGAATTCCTCAGGGAAATCCGTAATAATCTTAGCATCAAGAGCATTTTCTTCCCCAATTTGCTTTATTCCGGACACAGCCGAGTAGGCCCTCGGGTAAACTTTGTCCGGTCTTGTTAGAGTGTCTTTAGGCAGCCTTAAATATTCTTCAGCCGTCTCTCCATACTCAACGCTTGCAACCAAGGCGGGAATATATCTATTCAAATAATAATTGTCTTTCCTTCCCAGATATTCGCTGGTTTTAAAATAGTTAAAATTCAAAATAATTGCAGCAGCAATAATAATCAAAGATACTATTTTCCCGAATTTGCTTTTGGAAAAAGCCAAGAGAAAAACAGGCGTGGAAAAGGTAATCATCGAAAGAAATCTCCAGGGAAACTGAAAATATGGCAAAAGCGGAATACTTCTCCACAAAAATGCCGACCGGTGGTTCATTATAAAGATGCTGACGAAAAATATTAAAACTCCCCAAAGAAATATTATTTTTTCATCTTTGGAGAACTTTTTGAGCTTAACGACAAATAAAGTTAAGCCAAAAAGAACAACCAGCAGTCCAACCAGACCGATATAAAAAGACATTGTATCATAAGGCCCGGGCACCGATGCGCCGTAACCAAAATATGGGGTAATTAATTGCTTAAGAGTGGGAAAATGGTCATAGAAACTAAAAACGGTATCGTAATGCATTAATCCGCTTTCAGAAATTGCCGGAAACCAAAAATAAATTGAGCTTAAAAGTCCCAGCAATAATCCGGCAAGACTTCGAATAATTACACTTTTTTTGTCTTTAACCAGCCAAATAATTCTGGCAACAAGAAAAAGAAGCGCAAAAGGCATAAACATGTACGCCATAATATTGTGCGACAATATTAAAGCGGCAATGGAAAGAGCCGTTATTCCTATCCATCTTCGAAAAGATGCTTTTTCCTTTGTCAGCCGGGTAAAGGACAGCATAACAAGAGGAAATAGCGCAAAAGCAACTATCTCCCCTATTGTTCCCCGAACAAATATTTCAACGGCTCGGTAAGGGGCATAAACATATAATACGGCTCCGGCAAGAGCCAATTCTTCAGACAAATATTCTTTAAGGAACTTGTACATGAAGTACATCGAAAACGGTATAGACAAACCAAAAACAATCTTAACGCTGTCAACAAGCGAAAAACCGATAAGATGAAACATTTCGCCAATATAAAACGGCAGCGGGTAAACAAAATTAAAAAGAGGGTAACCGAAAGCAAAACTTAAATCCGGAACAAAACGGGGAGGAAACTGCAGCATTTTAACCACCCTGTCCATTTCATAAAGCCAGCCGATATGTAAATCATCGGAAACGCCAAAAAAGCCATGGACAAATAAGTACCTTACCGCAGGAAGGGACAAAAGCAAAATTAAGAATAATAGGTATTTTTTTAAGAGTTTTCTTGTTTTTTCCATTTTACAAAGCCAACCAACCCAATAATGCTTATTGCCGTAATTGCATTAGCGACACTTCTTAAGGGCGTATTTTTGAAATATCCCTCCACTTTATGTATACCGGAATCGAGAGATAAAGAAATCCTCCCCAATAGATTGTTGTAAGAGAATGGATAAACCTTGCCGTCGACTTTAACCTTCCAGTTTGGGAAATAATAAACCGGGATTTCAATTTCTGCTCTATTTTTTACTTCCGCCGTGAATTCCCACCTATTTGAACGGTTTATGAATTTGATTATTTCGGCTTTTCCCGATACCGCAAACGGCTTGTCCTGGGCCGACTCCCTTGGCTCAAGCGCGGTTACCGGTAAATAATCCAACAACGCCCCGCGCCTCTGCAGATCCCAAGACTCACCCGAGAGTTTTTGCGCATCGTTTATTGAATAAAACTCCTTGGGTTTAAAATAACTCCAATTTAAAATAACCGCCAAAAGAATAATTACCACGCCAATATAAACCTGCCATTTTGCTTTTACCGTCGATATAACAAATCCTCCCAAAATAGATGCCGTAAAAATTGAAAGAGACAAAAAACGCCAGGGGAATTGAAAATATTTCAGTAAACTTATCGATACCCAAATAGGGGTAGATTTATTGTGGGTCATAAATATGGACAGCGCAAAAGTGCCGATAATTACGGCAACAAGAACCTTCGTCTTCTTTTTTGCCTTGGATACGAGAAGTAAAAATGACGACACCGCAACCAACAGCCAATGCGGCCAACCTATCTGAAAAGACATCCCCCCCTCCGGCCCGGGAATTGAGGTTCCGTATCCCCACGTACGGTCAATGAATAACTCCCGGACTTTTAGATAATTGGCCTTGTAATCCAATTCAAAGCGGGTCAAAGATTCCGTTTGTACCAAATTTTTTTCAAAAAAAGCAGGCAGAACAAAAAAGGCAGATAGCCCTATACCGAACAAAACAGAAGCCGTTACCAGCCCGACACCTTTCCATTTACCCATAACCAGCCAGTAAATTAACCACCCAAAAAGAACGGGCAAAAAGATAATCGTCATTATGTTGTGGGTGATGAGGAACAGGAATAATGAAAGAGAAAATAGAATACTGTATTTTTTCTTGGATGAAGTTATTAATTTATAGACAAAATAAAAAACAAAGGGAATTAAGGCTAAAGCCATACTTTCAGAAAGTGCGCCGCGGACATAAACATCAAGAGCTTTATATGGCGCAAAAAGATATAATACGGCCGCAGTTATTCCCGCCAATTTCCCCCAGAGACTTTTTATCAAAAGATACATGCCAAAACTGCCGGCGGAAAGCGCTATGAAAAAAAGCACTTTTGCAGCACCTATATAGCCAATGAAAAAACTTAATATTGCTCCAAAATAGTAGGGAAAAACTCCGTAAAAATTAAACAGCGGGAAACCGTTTCCCCAACCCATATCGGGAACCCATCTGCAAGGTATTTGCATATCGGTGAAACATTTCCGCATCTCAAAGATTCGAATCACCTGCAAATCATCCTGATGTGAAAAATAACCGCTTTTTAACAGCGGCCACGAAACCAAAAAACTTAAAGCAACAATTAAAATATATGGCCAATACTTACTGATTAACTTTTTCATAATGTAATCATTTCAAGCTTTGCTTTTGTCAACGACTTAAGCTTTGCTTATTCTTTTTAATTATTAACCAGATAAGAATAATTATACTAGTCAGCGTAACCCAATTCCCGACTTTTCTTACCGTTGTATCGGTCAATTTAGCCTCAACCAAGTAACTTCCCTCCGGCAGTTTGAAGGTGATTAAACCTAAACAAAATTCCTCTCCCCGGCAATCATCATGATTGTGCTTCACTAACCGGCCATTAACCTTAACCCGCATGCCGGGAAAATCAAAAAGGGGAAGACGGATTGTTGCCTCGTCAATTACCTCTATTTTTCCTGTCTGGAAATTGCTTCCCTTTTGATAATCGCTAATTTTAGCCGTACCGTCTAATATATCGGGTAAGTCGGGAGCCTCTTTAATGGGTGGGAGTTTCGCGTAAATAGGCAAGTAATCAAAAATACTTATCGTCATTTGTTTCTCCCACGACAAGCCCGAAAATTTATCGGCATCTTTAATCATCAACCAGTCCTTGGGAACAAAAAATCCAATATTGAATATTACCGCAGCTAAAATTGCAAGACCGCCAAAAACATATTTTGCCTTGAAAGATAAATGGATGGCCAGTCCGGCGAGAAGCGAAAGAAGAAAAACACTAACCGATAAGAAACGCCAGGGAAATTGGAGCCACCACAGAACCGGTAACCGGGCCCAAATAAAGCTTGATTTCATATGCATCATAAAAAGGGTAAATAATTCGGCGGCTACAAAAATCATCAGAAGCGGGGCCAGCTTCTTTTGTTTTTTGAAATTTACAACTCCCAAGAAAAAGGCAATTATACCTATCACCCATTGGACCGTTCCCGTTGATAAGTTAAGGAGTTCATTCGGAAAACCCGATGAGCCATAACCCCATTCACGGGAAATGAACATTTTATAAAGGCTGACAAAATGCTGCCGGTAGTCAAAATACCCGGAAAGCATGGATTCCACATGGACAAACTTTCTTTCAAACAAGACAGGCAGAAAGAAAAAGGCTGCCAGCCCGATTCCCAAAAGCCCCGATAACGCAACCCTCAACCAGACCTTCCATTTCTTCTCGACAGTAAGCCAATAAATTGTCCAAATAACGGCAAATGGGGCAAAAATTAAGGTCGTTAAATTATGGGTAGTAATAAGAAGAGCAATCGAAAGCGAAAACCAAATAAAATACTTTTTCTTTTCCGTTTTAATAAACCGGTATATCGCCCAAAAGACCAGAGGGAAAAAAGCCAAGGCCCAAAACTCGCTCATTGCCCCCCGGACATAAACCTCAACGGCTTTATACGGTATATAGGTATAAAGAAGCGAAGAAACAAACGCAGGCCACGACCCTAAAAACGAATCGACAAGGACAAACATCGTCAAAGCGGAAACAATATACCCTAAGATAAAAAGAATTTTTACTGCATCTATGTATTGGAGGCCCAGTCTGTGCAGCAACGCTCCGGCATAATACACCGAGGGCGGATAAAAATTAAATTGCGGATAACCATACTTATAACCGGCATCCGGAACCCAACGGCAGGGAATTTGCCCGTCATCAAAGCACCTGTCCATTTCATAAATTCTGAAGGCCTGCAAATCGTCCTGCATCGGAAATAAACCCGGCCTGAGAAGATTCCGGAAAGCGGGAATTGTTAATAATATTACCAGAACTACCCAAATAATCTTTCGCTTACTTTTGTTTACTTTCATAAAAGGCAGTCCATTTCCGTCCAATAAGAATAACCAAAGTCAAAATGTAATGTTTAATAATCCCATGATAAATTTTGCTTGAAGGAATAAGATTTCTCCATCGATTCTTTTCATCGGCCAACTTATTAAAACTGGCCCCATGATAATGAATGATTTCCGATTTGGGCAAATAATAAACCCTAAGACCCCTCTTCCAGGTTTGCCTGCAATAGTCGATATCTTCAAAATAGGCCCAATATCTCTCGTCCAGCATACCGACTCTTTTTTTTGCCTCCGGGGTTATTAGAAAAACAGCCCCTACCACCGCGTTAACTTCTACGGCTTCTTCACTTTCGGGAGCAAACTTTTCAAACAAACCCTTTCTCCCAAACCAATATTCAAGTATGGCATTTTTTATCGTGGGAAAACGGAAACACGAAGGCTGCAGTGATCCGTCGGCGTTATAAAGCCTTGAGCCGATCACGCCGGCATCGGGGGTTTCATCCGCAAATTTCATCAAATTTTCCAGCGCATTCTTTTTGACTATCGTATCACTGTTTAACAACAACCAATATTCCCCTTTTGCGACTTTCAATCCCTTGTTATTCGCTTTAGTATAACCGGAGTTTTTTTTGTTGGCGATAAATTTATAGTTTTTTCTTTCTTTCTCAATTTTAGCCAACGCTTCCACAGAACCGTCGTTTGAGCTGTCATCAACAATAATTACCTCAAAAGAAAAAGGTAAATTCTGTTTATATATGGATGCTATGCACTCCAGAGTAAGTTTCTTTGTATTTAGATTGGCAATAACTATCGAGAGTTTAATCATTTGAATCTTGAAAAAATAATTTCATCGGACACCTTGCTTTCTTTTTTCTCTTTCGCCCTTAGTTTCAGCATCTGTCTTAAACGCGGCAATGTCATCAACAACACCTTGACATAACCGGGGTGCTTAACCAGTCTTGTAAACACGCCCAATAAATGTTTTCTAAGCAAACCCGGGCTTTGAAGATTCTTCCAAGTAAACAACAACTGATTTCTTTCCCTGATCCTTTCAATATACTTTTTTGGCAATTTGCCAATTGTCGATTCGTGTTTATGTTCAACATGAGAGTCCGGATCCCAGAGTATTTTCCACCCGCGCTTCGCTCCACGATAGCAAATATCAATATCCTCCCAATAAAACGGCGAAAGCAGTTTCTCATCCATTCCGCCCAATTCTTTCCACATCCTTTTCCTAAAAACTCCGCTTCCTCCCGACACCCAGAAGCTGATATGAAATTTGTCTGTTCCCTCTCCGGGTTCAATTTGTATATAACCGTCTTTAAAACGCCCTCTGGCCCAGGTGTAATTCTTTTCATGCATCGAAACCGCAAAAACGGATTCGTCTTCAAAATGGGGAAGAACCGAAACCAAAAAATTCTCATTAGGTAAAACATCAGTATTCAGGAGAACTATCAAGTCCCCCCTGGCCATCCTTGCCCCCGTATTAACCGATGCCGAGAACCCTCTATTTTTAGTGTGCCTGATTAGTTTTATCCCGGGATAATTTTCTTTGATAAACCTGGCACTATTATCCGAAGAGCCGTCATCAACCAAAATAATTTCCTCTATATTATTTCGGGCAAAGCCTTTGGCTTTCAAAAAAACGGGTATGTTTTTTTCAAGAAGTGCTTCTCCATTAAAATTCGGAATAATTATTGATGCTTTCATCAGTTTCCCTGTCCTTTCCTGTTTCTCTTTTGGACACGAAGTTCTCCAAAACTCTTTTCAGAAACCAACTTCGATTTTACATCTTCCTCTCCAAGAGTTAAATCCAAATATTGCGCCGGGATACCCTCCATCGGCTCAAGAATCAAAAACGACAATTCATCGGGTTTGACAACCCGGGGAAGAGAATCCAATTGCCCAATTTGATCTCTTCCGTGCCAGGAAGGAAGATAGCCGTACTTAGGCAGTCCATACCATTTGTACAAATAAGACCAAACGATGTTTATCCAAAGAGGGGAAGTCAAAGAATTCAAACTAAACGGCTTCCCACCAGCTTCCTGATAAGTAAAATCTATCGCCGCCAGTTGCTTAGAAAGAAGCATGTCTTTTTGGATCGCAAAAAGAGTTGAGCCTCTAGGGTTCTCCCTGGCTATCATTGACAAGTTTCCAAAAATAAGAATCAGCAAAATCAAGACCGACAAAACTTTTCTACCTTGACTCCACCATCGGCCCAGCCAAATTGCCAAAAGAATCGAAACCGCCGGTCCGATTCCCACCATCAAAAAGGGGGTCGAAATTCCGCCAACGGTCACCACCGCCAGATGGCTCAGCAACCAGGTAACCAAGAACAGTCCGGGAGTCAGAACAAACTTCTTTGACTTAACAATTGAAACCAAAATCAAGGCAACGACAAATCCCCCGCCATAGCCGATATTGCCGGGGTAGGCATTAAAACTGAAGATTCTCCCAATCTGATTAAGGTATAAAACCAAATAATCTCCCAAGGATTTTGCGTAAGCCAGGTTTGGTTCCTGAGCGATAAGCAAGGCTTTTATTCCGGATATCCCTTTAAAACCAAATTTTACTTCGGCAAGAATCATACTGGCTAGAGTAAGGGTCAGAGTAAAAACAAAAACTAAAAGTTGCTTCTTGGTAATATTTTTTCGCGCAACCCATGCCCAAATAGCCAGAGGAACCAAATGATAGGCCAAAAAAATCTCGGACTGAATCGAAAGCCCTAAACCTAAAGCAGCCAAAAACGGAGCGACCCCCACTTCGCCCTTTCGACTTCGCTGAGGGCTTCGCGGGGTCTTCGAGAGCCAAATCCATAAACCTAAATAAAAAAGAGGGACCGTCAAGACACTGGTTGTCGGATTAGATAACCAGGTTGCATACTGACTTGCTTCAAAAGAAACCATAAAAAGAATTGCCGCAAAAAAAGACGCCACAAGATTTTTCTTGGTTAAAAGATAAGTTAGATAAAAAACCACAAAAACTGTTAAAGAGTTCAAAAAAGCAATCCAGTACGCCGCAACAACAGGACTTCCATTCCCTAAAAAATAGGCCGGAGCTAAAAGATAATAATAAAACACACCGTGATATAGACCGGGGGTAGATGCCGGAGGCCCTAATACTTTCAAATCACCACCGATAATTTGCTGAGAAACATAAGCGTCTCTTGCCTGATCATAACCAAAAGTTAGAGACAAATCTTTCAAAAACAGCACTCTCAACAAAAAGGCGGCGGCAAAAACAGCTAATAGTATGCCAATGGTTTTAATTTTCATTTGTTTCTTTTCTCCATTTTAATAACGGTATACCCCCCAATTTCAGTTTCTTTTACTAATTTACCATTTTTTACAGCCCATTGCTTGCCCGCCAATCTATGAACCTGTGGAATACTTGAAGAATTGTCAATTATCATATATGAATATTTTTCACTACCAACGGAAGCAGGAAGCGAATTGTATGGATATAATTGATCGCCTCCCCGCCAACCTGGAATATAACCATACTTTTTTATTCCGTACCAGGGATAATGATATGACCAATAAGTGTTTGAGTACAGAGGATACGTAACCGAGTTAATTGAAAACGGTTCGCCATCCGATTCCTGATACGTATAATCCATTACCTCAATTTGATTGGAGAGTATTGAAGGAGGTTCTTGTTTGATGTAAAAATCCAAATTGCTTCTGCTTTCGATAATATATCTGATATTTACAAAGGAAATAAAAGCAATGATTGCGGTCAATAAAGCCTTGTTTTTAATTTTCGAAAGAACGTAACCGGTAAACAAGGCAACCGCAGGCGTGATCCCAATAAAAGTCCAAAGCTGGTTATGATAACCAAACGGCAACATTAGAAAGGGCGAAAGAATATAAATTAGCAGAAAACGTACTCCGGGCGAATCCTTTTTGTTTATTCGTAAGATTAAAAAAATAAAAAACAGAAAAATAATTAGTAGACAAAATGCTTTTGCGTACAGGCCGCCATTGGGCCAGATGTTTAACAAAAACGTTTTCATAAAGTTAACCAGGAAACTATCCAAACGAACCAATAATGAAGTTTTTGCCTCGTCAAAATTGGTTGAAAAGTGTAAGAGTGTATTTACACCGGCAAACTTCAGTTTAAATTCAGTCAAAATCATCGTTAATAAACCGGCAATTAACGCCAATACAGACAACAGGGAAGTTTTAAAATTGGGAAACTTGGGTTTTAGAACAAGCCAGTAAACAGGTATCACAAAGACGAGGTAAAGCATAAATATCTGCGCCTGGATAATGAGACCGAGCAGGGCGAAAGAAAATACCAAGGACCGGTCGCTTCCCTTATAATAGGACCACAAACATAAAAAGAAAAGCGGTACCAAAAACACCAGCGTTGTCGGATTTGACAACCAGCCCGCGTATTGAACAGATTGATAAGAAACAGCAGCCAGAATAGCGGTCAAGATTGCGGCTTTATAACTCCAGAATAATCTAAGGGCCAGAAAAAATAAAACCACTATAGACAAGGAATTAAAAATGTTATTCCATATCGCCACAGTTGTCGGATTACCGTTACCCAGTATAAAAGGGGGAACCATGTAATAAAAAAAGAAAGCTCCGTGGTGAATACTGGGACTTCCGGTAACAGTCCTACCCATAATGACAAGGTCGTGGTATTTGACAACTTTTTTGGTGTTTAATAAATCCTCAACCTGGTCATACCCAAAGACCATTCTATCCGGATAGAAACTTAAAATTCTTAACGATAATGCAAATAAAAATATGACAAGAGGAATAACAATCTTGGGATTACTTTCAATATAATTACAAAATTTCTGACACCCTTTTTTTAAATTTTTCATAACCGTATCTTTTGGAAGCAACTACGGCATTATTCGAAAGACTCAGCATTCGATTCTTGTCTCCAATAAGTTCCTTCGTTAAAGAAATCAGTTCCTTTTCCTCTTGCCAAAGAAAACCTGTTTTACCGTCTTCTATAATTTCTCTAAATCCTCCTGCTTCAAAAACAATAGGAACCGCACCCGCAGCCATTGCTTCAGCTGTAGTCACCCCAAAATGCTCAACTTTTTCCGGATTTTTCTTTTCGTCTACCCCAAATCCGGCTGCAGACCAAAACATTTTTGCCCTCCCGTAAAGATCTTTGACTATTTTGTAATTGGGGCTTCTGACTATTTTAATCGGATAATTCTGCACTTCTTTTTCCAATTTATTAATATAATCTCCGACTCCGACTTCAACCCCGCCGGCCAGTATCAAACTCCACCCCTCAATCGTTTTATTTTTACATAACTTCTTAAAAGCTTTTATTAAGATATCCTGCCTCTTTGATTGAACCAATTGAGAAAATCTGCCTATATATAAAATAATCTTTTCTTTTCTTTTAGGTTTAATTGATAAAGTGTCAACGGGAGGATAGATAACGATACTTTTTACGCCATATTCCTCATCGATAATCTTTTTTGTGTATTTCGAATTACAAACAATGTCGTTTACTCTTATCAGTTTCATCCGGTTAAGCAAACTTCTTCCTTCAACGTTTTTAAACGGAACCTGAAAATGAAGTATGTTTTTCCTGGCAAACAAAAGGGGAATCGAGCCGTCGGAAACCCAAAAACAAAGATCGTAACCGCTTCCCCTTTTGATATCTCCGACTACATTTATTCCATCCGTATTTATTCCAAACCTTTCGAAAACTTTCTCTTTAATGGATTCATCCTTCCATTGAAGGTAAACACTCCAGTCCTGATCCAATAAAACCTTAGCAAAAGACAGGGTATAACGCTCCCCTCCTCCAAGCGTATCCAGATAAGGGTTAAATATTGCAGCCTTCATTTTTTCAGTTGTAACTCCCAGAGTTTGGCATAAGAAATGGACTTGCTAAAGACCTGATAAAGGCCATAGATTATTCCTTCCGTTCCGTCCAAAAAGGCAGCTTGCTTAATCATTCTTAACCAAAATTCTCTTGCCCCCGCCGAAAAGAAGCGCAAAACATTCATTTTAGGGTGATGTGCCTTAAACATCAGTTTCGCTTCTATTTCCGACCAGTCGTTGGTTTTTTCCACCATCTCGTCTAGGGTCTTATGTTTATTATGAATCAAAGGATTTTTCAAATAACCAATCTTTCCTTCAATTTTGGGCTGTTCATGAAGCTCACCCTCCCAACCCTTGAGTTTGTCTTTTTTAATCAATCTCAGAACATAATCCGGCCAAAGACCGCAATGCCTCATTTCTTTTCCAAAAATGATATTTTTCCTGGAAATGGCATAGGCACTGCAGGTTTGCGTTTCACCCAGGGTATCTAAAATCTCGTTTTTCAACTCTGAAGTTATTTCTTCATCCGTATCAACATACAAAAGCCAGTCGCCGCCGGCTTTTTTAGCCCCTAAATCCCGCCAGTCGGCAAAACTTCCTTTTAGGTTATCGGTTTCAACTCTCACCACCTCATCAGTCCAGGCAACAGAACCCAAACACTTCTCAAGAAGTTTTTGGTCATAGCTTCCTCCGACCAAAACTATTGTTGAAATCATTTTTTCCCCCATGAGCCTTTCCCCCATCTACCCAAATAAAAATCGCGTGTCCCGATTTTCTGCCACTGGCGGCCATTGAGTAATAATTTTACACTTTCCCGAAAAAGAGCAAATTTTGTCCTCATGGAAGCATATTTCATTCCAAAAATCATTCTGTTTCGGGTCAAATAGTAATCATTTAACTCACTGCCAATACCCGAGCTTTGCGAAACCTTGTGCCACAACCTGCCTTTCGGGGAATATAAAACCTTCCAGCCAGATTTTTTTAATCTCCGGGCATGATCAGCGTCTTCCATATATGCAAAATAACGTTTGTCATAAAGCCCAACTTCCCTTAGTGCTTTCGCCTTATACATCACAAAGCAACCTGTAGCAAAATCGGTCTCTCCGGCTTTATCAAATTGACCATTGTCAACTTCATCGACTCCATGATTGGAACCATAGACATTTGCCCAATCGATATCCCCTCCCGCATACCAGATTACTTTACCCAAATCTTCTTTTTGGTATCTATCTTTAAACTCAAAACCTTCGACAAAATAAATTTTTGCTGAAATTGCTCCGGCATCGGGATATCTCCGGTGTTCCAGAAAAATATTTTTGACTAAATCTTTGTCAACAAAAGTGTCGTCATTGAGAAGTGTAATGTAATCAAAACCCCGTCTTAGGGCATCTCTCATTCCGATATTGTTCCCCTCGGCAAAACCAAGGTTCTCCCTATTGAAAATAGTTCTTATCTTGGGATATTTATTTCTTAATTTTTTTAGTGCTTCGACACTACCGTCGGTTGAACCATTATCAACAATCATTATTTCCAATTCAAAGCCGTCAACATTTGATTTAGCCAGAGAATCGATAGTCTCCAAAGTATCGTCTTTTCTGTTCCAGGAGAGAATGATTACGCAGACTTTAGGAATTTTTTTAACCATAAGAAAGAAAACTTTTTAGACATCCACCATTTCAAATCTTTCACCGATTTATTAATTTCATCCTTCAGTACCCACTCGTGTACTTTTTCGTCCTTAAAGCCTTGTTTCTGCCAGATTTTAAGATAAAGGACGAGTTCGGAAAAGGCTTGAAGAAAAGCCAAGGCCAACCCGTGTATACCGTCTTTATATCCTTCTCCTGCAAAATATCTTCCCAAAAACTCATTTAACGGTTTGTTTATTAAATCTTTCCAGGAAAAAACATAGCCGCTTTTCATCATCTCCTCGGACTCTACCTGCGAATATCTATTCATTCTCTCCAGGTACCCTTCAATTGAAGAATAATTATTATGAATAATCGCGTATTCTTCCTTTCCGGGAAGATCCATTCCCTTCCCCTTTGTCATGGGAACCGAGTGAATTATCTCATCCCAGGAAACAAAACCTTTCTTAAAAAAGCGAATGTTATAATCCGGCCACCAACGGGAATGTTTTATCCACTTTCCGAAGATAATATTTTTCCTGGAAATTCTATAATAGTCAGCCTGGGGATTTTTAATAATTTCTTTTAATTTTGAGGCAAGTTTTGAAGAAATTTCTTCATCGGGATCAAGAACAAGTATCCAATCGCCGGTCGCCTTAGAAACCGTGAAGTTTCTAACCAATTCAACATACTTTTCTTTTTTGTGAGAAAATACCTTGGCTCCCAACTTCTTTGCAATTTCAACAGTTTTGTCGGCGGACTCCATGTCACAAACAACTATTTCAGAAGCCAAGTTCTTAACAGATGATATGGCCAGAGAAATCTCACTTTCGTTATTGAGAGTATTAATAACTACAGAAATCTTACTCATAGCTTTGATTTTACCATGAATATGTCCACTTCTTTATTTTCAAATATCTTTTCCAGACCCAACCGGCTCTCTCCAAGCCTGAGTTTTTCTCCGAGAAGGGGTGAAATAGCCTTAGCCAGGTACAAATACTTGATATTATTCCTTTCCAAGAAATTCCTGCCCTCCTTTTCATCAAGATTTGAAATAAACCAGAGGACCTCTTCCCGGCGGCTCCTCCAATCGTACCCGGTGATATCCAAGTTAACTTCATCCTCCAAAAATACCGTCTTTTTTGAAAAGGCGGATACATAAGCGGAAGAGACATACAAAGACAGGGGCCTTGGCGCATTCAACTCCGCTTCTTTGGCCTTAAAACTGTCAAACGGGTAAGTTAAGACCACGCCGTCAGGCTGTCCGGCCAAGTATTTCAAAGCCGTATGTTCCTCGTTGGACAGCTTTGCCGGAGGGGTTGAGGGTAAATAGTGACCAAGAGTAGACCAGCCTCCCAAAAACGCGAGGGATAAAATCAAAAACAACAAAACGTTTTTGAATATTGGTTTTGTTTTGTTCAACAATCGGCTTAACGATATTCCGGCAAACAGCGAAAAGAAGAAAAGGAAATAATAAAAGAATTGAATAGTGTTCCAAGGTGTTCCTTTCTGAACAAAAAACATGGGAATTGCAACCGCAAAAAAGATAATCGAGAGGATAAATACTTCAACCTCGCCAAATTTCATTTCTTTTTTTAGCATTTTTACAAAAATGTAAAAACCGACAATTCTGGAGCCCATATTTCCTACCAAAAAGATAACAAAAGCCGTACCGTAGGCTAAAATCTCCTTAAACCAAATTTTCCCCATTTTATAAGTGGTCATGGCCGAATAGAACCTAGCCCATCCCAGTCTGTCCGAATAAGTCATCATTGTTTCTAAAAACCAAAACGGTTGAAAAACTAACATCTTTGAAGACTGATTAATAAAGGGAAAGAAAATCACAAAAGAAATCGAGGAAGACAAAATTAACACCCTCAGCAAAGAAAATTCTTTTTTTCGAATTATCTGCCATAAAGCTGAAACACCAAGACCCAATAATACCAGTACTCCGGCGTAGGATTTAATTTGTATAAGCAAACCCAAAAAAAGTGAGGAGAGAATCATGTCTTTAAGATGTCTGTGCTCTAAATAGCTAATCAGGAAAATAAACCCCGAAAGGATAAAGATCAAAGAAAGAGCAAAAGGAGGATTAACCAGGGTGGATATGGCCTGTTGAGACCAAAACATGCTCTCGCCGGTAACAACCCCGCTTCTTAAGAAGGTTATTATAAACCCAAAACCGGAGCCGAAATAAACGAAAAATAAACTCCACCAGGCTTCTTTCTTGGACCCTCTCCACTTAATCATAAATTTATAAACCAACAAGCCGATTAACAAGGAAAAAACAATGGGGAGAATTTGAAAATAAAGTACGGATATATTAATTGAAGTAATTCTATGTATTAAAGCCGTAAGTATCCCAAAGCCCAAGTGATAGTTGCGGATAGGCTCCCCGGCAAAAACGGGGCTTGCCAGCGAGAAATTAGATAATCTTTCAATTATAGCCAAATGCCAAATGCCGTCATGTCCGTTTGGTCCCCAGAAGCCCAAACCGTAAGAATAAGTAAGTCCGCTTTTGACCATCGATAAAGACCAGGAGACGGTTCCGATTAAAAGCAGGACAATCAGACTTAAGTTATTTTTGAAAAATACTAAGGTAGATTTTTTTAACATCTTCAAATAGTGTGCCACCCAAGACAAGATAAAGAGATCCCAAGTAGGCTAATCCACCCATAAAAATCAAGGTCAACAAAGTTGTAGCTTTATTTATGGGAAGAATGCCTCTTAAAATGAATAAAATTACCCCCATAACCAAGGACGCCAAAAGAGGGACGATAACCGACCGGTAGATGGCCCAATTTAGTTGTCTTTTGACTATATAAAACACAACGACCGAACTTGAGCCGATTAGAAGATAGGAAAAAGCCGCTCCGTTAACCCCAAATTTGACAGAAAGAAACGGAACCAAGGCCCAGGTAAGAGCCGTCCACATAATCATTAACTTGAAGGTGGTTTTAATTTTCCCTACAGAATTAAGAAAGTTGGTTAGTTGCGTGGAAGCGGCCGCCCACAAAGAATTTACCGAAAGAAAAATTAACGGAATATAGGCCGGGGACCATTTGGCATATTTTGGAATGATAGTTATTAATACCGGAAATACAATTACCAGACCCACAAGGCTCGGAAAAACAAGGGCACAAATAAAAAATATTGATCGCGATAAACTTTTTTCCAATTCTTTTTTATCATCTTGCATTCTGGAAAAGGCAGGAAAGGTAACTTTAGTGACATTATCCATAAAAAACCTCAAAGGATATTGGGCCAGTTTTTGGGCGGTTCCCAATATTCCCACTCCGGCGGTTCCTAAAATCCCTCCCAGAACAATGGTCATCCCGTCATCTTTAACCGTTGCCAAAAAATTATTAAGCTGGTAGGGAATACCGAATTTAATCAGGTTTTTAAAAGATTTTAAAGAGAAAGCAATTCCCGGTTTCCAGGGATTAAGAATATAAATGGCAACCAGACCGACAACGCCTCTGATAAGAACCGCGTAAGTAAAGCTGGTAATCCCAAATCCTCTCCAGGCAAAAAAGACAACGGCGACGCTATAAACCATATTTTCCAAAACCTGAGGGATAATAAATTTTCCAAACTCAAGTTTTCTTTCAAGCATGATTGAGGGAATATTTTTTAAGGAGGCCAAGAAAAAAGATCCACCCAAGGCATAAAGGAGCATTAAGCCCTCATGATTTAAGGAATACTTTCCGGCCAAGACCGGACCCAAAAGAAGAATAATTACCAATATCGTTAAAACCAATATTTCCTGAACGGTAAAGACGGTTCTGTAATCTTCTTCCTCAGGCTTTTCCTTCTTCTGAATAAGAGCCGCCCCTAAACCGATATCGGCAAAGTAGGAGAGAAAATTAACGGTTGCGGAAACTATCAAAAATACTCCAAATTGACTGGGATTTAAGAAAGCCCAAAGAAAACCCTGAGAAATAAATGAGACTAAATTAAGAAGAAGAGTTCTTCCGGTTAAAACAGCGACTCCCTTAACAGCCCTCTTTTTTACAATATCAAGTCCGATTTCACCTTCCACGCTTAAATTGTAGCATATAGAATAGGAGAACCTCTTGAGGGCCTTTAGTTAAATATTCTCTTGAATCAGTCAATCTTGGTAATTTGGGAAAACCGGATATTAATTTAAACCCCTGAAGATCTGCGTCTCCCTTAAATCTGGATTTATTGATTACCAAGTAGGTTTTGTTTCCGGCCTCAAAAGCTTCTATTAAACTTTGAGGGGTCTCTCTAATATCAATACCCACTCCTACAATTACTATCTTAGGAACATCATTCAAATACATCTGAAGTCCGTCCGGTAATGTCCCAAAATACCCTTCGGTCCCTACAATAATTTGCTCGTTGGGGTTTTTTGCATTCTCCGCCCTTAAATACCCCGCCACTTCTTTAATTCCCTGCCCGGCTGTCCATTCCTCCAAATAACCGGATCTTTCGCCTCTGGGTAAATTTGCTTTTTGAGGGTTTGTTAAAAGAAGAAAATCAAATTGTGTCGCCTGAAATACAATTACAATTACTATTAATATCGCAGCTTTGTTTAACAGCTTTGATTTGGTGAGAAATACTACCCCCGATAAAACAAATAAATAAGGCAAAGCAAAGAAGATATATCTGGCAGTAAACACTTTCGCAAATTCCGATTGAACCAATATCGGCAGGAGAAACCAGCCCGAAAGAAGCAGAATTTCTTTAAAGTATTTTTTAAATCCGAAAAACATCCCCAACAGCGCCACCGGTAAGACCAATGAAGGTCCCATTGTCCAAAACCACACTATGAAGTCTTTCAGGTGGGGAATAAACGGGTCTTTGAAATTGATCCATAAATGACTAAGGGGATAGACGTAGTCTTGATTCCTCAAACCAATCATCTGGAAATTTGGCCCGAGCCTTAAGATGCTGTACAAACCATAGCCAATAATATACGTAACGACAGTTAAACAAATAAGCTTAAAAAGGTGAATTGCGATAGTCTTTTTACTCTTCTTATAATCCGAAAGGATCCAGGCCGAAGGTAACAGAATTGCAAAAAAAAGGGCGGGCGACTTGGTAAGAAGTGCTCCCCCTAAAGTAAATCCCGTAAACATTGCGCAGTCCAAACGCAATTTTTTAACCGTATATATACCCAATAATAAAACCCAGACTCCAAACATGGACAGAAGCGAGTCGGCCAGCGCCATTCTGTCAAAAAACACCGCGTAGGGGGAAATTGCATATAAAAAAGAGGAAATCAGGGCAACTTTCTTAGACTTGAAAAGTTGATATGAAAGAAGAAAAATTGCCAATAAGGTTCCTATTCCGGAAAGAACGGAAACAATTCTTCCTGCAAATAAAGGATCGGAAATAAATTTCAAAAAAGGGATTACCAGCCACATAAAAAGAGGTTGTTTTCCGTCAGACATGGGCAGAAACCTCAAGGTGGACTCGGCTTTCATCACCTGTGCCCATCTGACATAGATGGCCTCATCAACAAAAACGGGAAGGATGGTCAGATTGTATACTCTGATTCCCAACGCCAAAACAAATATGCCCAGTCCCGCCGTAATCGTCCACTTCCATTCTTTAAGAAATTTTTTCATTACTTAAATAAATATTTTAGACTTTGTATCTACCTAAAATAGCGTTTATTCTGACCTTAAATAAATCCCTCAACCCCTCAAGAGAATCCCTTATGGGATTAATTCTTTCCGTATCCTTATGTGACCAACTGACATTTACCTCGGCTATTTTTAATCCAAGTTTTCTGGCAATATAAAGAATCTCCAAATCGAAACCAGCAGAAACGGAAGCTCCCGAAATAATATTGCCTTCATTAAATACTTTCAATCTTTTAAAGATTCTTCTAGCCGAATTTATTTTAAAAGCCTTGAAACCGCACTGGGTATCTTTATAAGGAAGCCTTAAAATAATGGTTCTTAGAAGCATAAAACCGTAGGCCATAAGTTTTCTTACAATTGGCGCCCCTTCCCTGCCGCTGCGTGAGGCAATTACCACATCACACCCCGCCTTAAACTTGGGTAGAAACTTCTCAACCTCGGAAATTGGGGTTGCCTGATCCATATCCATAAAAAGAGCATAATCCCCCTTAGTCTGAAGCATTCCTGCTATTACCGTCCCTCCCTTACCTCTATGTTTTTCTTTTAATAGTTTAAATCCGCCTCGTCCTTTTTTTAGAAAATTTCCGACCAGTTCCGTAGTTTTGTCTGTCGAACCATCGTCAACAATTAAAACCTCCCATGTATATTTCTGCTTGCTTAAATATTCCCACACCTCTTCCAAAACTTTTCTTTTTAGGTTTTTCTCTTCGTTATACGCCGGTATTACTACTGAAAGAAATGTTGCCATATTATTGAGTATAACCAAACATAGGATCAGTTAAGTTTGAATTTTCACCAAGACAACTCTTGTCTACATCCACTTTATTGTACCTTGCGTAATCGGGTAAAACCAATCCCAACGCTCCAAAGCTTTTATCTATTCTGTCAACCATGCTATGGGGAAAAACTATGGTATAAACGGGCGACATACTTGATGGCCTATTGACGTGCATTTTTTCTAACCAATAAAAATACCTGTAACCAAAATCATTCCCCGGAGAGGTAATATAGGAAACAGAAACACAAGGATAGCCCTTCTTTTGGGAATCTTCTTTTATGAACTTTACCACTGCTTTTCTCTCCAAGTATCCGCTTCTATTTATGGGTTTTGTTAATAGTCCATACACATTTAACCCCGCAATCAACACCAATAAAAAAATCGCCGCTTTTCTTTCGGAAGAAACATTCTTCCCTAAAAGATAATTAATCCACAAAGATACAGTTGCAATCCAAATAATATTCATGCCGTTAAGATAATATTCGGAAACATCTATGGAGTTAGCTGTGAAAAAACCAATGTAAACCAAAAGCCAAAGAGACATGATTAAGCAAAGATCTTTTGGAATTATTCTTTTTTTTGACAAAAAAACAAAGATAATGATCAATAAATATAAAGTCCAGTGGTGAGGTAACAGCCTTATCGGCCCCCAAATAATTGAGTTTACGTTTTTATGAACTAATTGAAACACCCTGTCTAATTTTGCCAATCCCCTTCCCGTACCCATAATATAGTCTTTAGGTGTAACCAAAGACAAAATTGTCGCTTTTGTTAGTCTTAAAGAATGTCTCGCCTCAAAAACAAAAAAAGGGCTCATCGTCACAACAAAGACTACAATTCCCAAAAAGATATATTTAAAATTAACCTTTGTTTTAGAAAGAATCTGAGCAACCAATATCAACGGAATAACGGTCGCCAGGGCCAAATTGAAATTCCAAATAACCCCTATTAAAAACCCGAGTCCAATATATGCCCGGCTTTTTCCTTTTAAGATCAGCCACGTTCCGTAGAAAAACCAGACAGTCCAAAGATGAACGGGCATTGTTGGAACAACTTCCCTATCTGTATTAACAAAATACATAGTAATCGCATAGATAAAAGACGCAATTAACCCCACTTTGCTTCCAAACATCTTAGAGAAACAAAAATAGAAGGAAAATATCGTCAGCACTCCAAGCAGAGTAACCAAGACAATAGTTCCCGAAGGATCCATCCGGGTTAATAGATAAAAAGGAATCTGAAGGTAATAAAACAAAGGTCCGATAAAAACACCTTGTGAGGAAGTCTCTTGACCTATTAGCCTTAAATGCTTATTAATCAGAATGTCTTTTACTATCCACCCTGCCAAATCCTGATCGTGGGCATACATATAAAGTTGAAGGGGTTTATAGATGCGGATTAATAATCCTACAAAAAGAATTAGTAGTAATATCCAATTCTCTCTGGCAAATTTTAATGCTTTATTCATCAAAACAATATTCTTTCCCTTTTTTGCACCACGATACCCCCAAACTCCTTCTCGTTAACTATCTTGGCAATTCCCTTTTGTCTTGCAAGCCAAACGTCAAGTCTGTCTTGGTGATCGGAATCTTTCTCGTAAAGAGTATATAAATTTTTAACATTCTCACCCTTTGTCATTTTACAGAGATCATCGCCACAACGCCTGGTTGCCTGCCAAAGAAATAAATAATCATACGCATACGGAATCACGGGAGGAACATAAACGTCAACATTGAATTTTTCCCCTTTTGCACTATTCAATATCCAGTCAACCGACGCAAGCTGGTTAACCAAAGCAATGCTTCCGGGACTGTCGGATTTGTCTTTTAATTTGTAATTTAATACTTCAAAGTTATTCACAAGAAATAAATATATAAAAGAGAGAACAATTATGATTCCCAATTTATAGCTCCAGATCTTCCCTAAAACAACGGCAACAAGCAAAATGAAGATCAAATAATACCCCGTCAGGTAATAGTCGTATAAAATCATAAAGTTCCCTTGATAAAAATAAAGTCCGACTAGAGGAGAAATAAGTAAAATTAAAATAATTCTTGTTTTTTGGTTTTTAAATAGACCGGGCAGAAATAAAAGAAAAGACAACGCCAGACCCCAAAGAGCTATTATTTCTTTTTTTCCTCTTATGTGGAAAATTTTTGTCGAAAATATATCGTAGTAAGATTTGTTTCTGGATTCAAATAAGGAACCGGACGGCAGAGTAAAGCTTTTTTCTCCCACAAAAGTATTGACAATATTATTCCTTAAAATCCCGTCATGTTTTAGGTCAAACAAGACCAGGGGTAAAAAGGTCAAAACAAACAAGGCTATCGAAATGAAAACAACTTTACTATTCAGACTGCTTCGACCTCCGTAGCCTTGGCGAAGGATGGTCCATATTAAAAATATTAATATAGCAGGAAAGTAAAACAACTCACCCGCTGAACCGAAACTAAAAAGGGACAATCCGGAAACAGCGGCAATAACCGGCCAGCCCCATTTTTTCCCTTCGCTGGCTTTAAACATTGCCCAGACAAGAATCATGGAAAACAAAAGCATGGGAGTGGGATTTGAAAACCAGCGGGAAGCCATAACGATATTAAAAGAAAACGCCGCCAAGATTGCGGCAATTATCCCCGTCGCCCTGCCTTGTATCTTTGACCCCAGGTAATAAATAAAGGCAATGGCAACAACCGAAGTAAATATCAGAAAAACCGACGGGAAAAGCGGATTACCTTTACCTATTAAATAAAAGGGCGCAATAAACCAGTAATAATACGGCCCCCTAAAGATGCCGGCAAGACCGGTTATAGGACCGATTAAAAACAGCTTTCCTTTATGCCAAAAATCCCATATAACCAGGGCGTCCCTCCCTTGGTCAAAGTAAAAACCCAACAGTCTGTCGATATGGTATATTCTGATTACAAAGGCGAGTATTAAAAGTAAAGTAAGAAGAAAATAGACAAGCTTATGACTTTTAATTTCTTTTAGCATACTTTCTGGCAATATTCAGTACTTTCTCAACAGCCTGATCAAAACTTAATCCCTCAACGGTTGCTCCGGATGCATAAATGTGCCCTCCTCCACCCAATTCTACCGCTATTTTAGATGTATCAAAACCGGTCCTGGATCTAAAACTGACGGCCAGTCTATTCTTCTTTTCCTCCAAAGCAACAAAGCCAAATTCCGTATTCTTAACAACCTGCGCAAAAAGACTGGCTGATGATTCTTTTGCAGTTACCGGTTTTCCCAGTTTTTTGTAAACCTTAAAAGGAATCGCCGACCAAACAAATTTTCCACTTTCGTCAATCTTCATGTTTGTTAACACCTCAGCGTAAAACTTAATCAATTCAAAAGGTTCGTTTCTGTAAATTTCATAAATCGCCGTGTCTTTATCTGCTCCCAAACCCATCAATTTACCCACCACCTCAAATGTTCTTTCATTTGAACCGGGATACCGAAAAGCACCGGTATCACCAACTATTCCCGCCATCAGACAATCTGCGGTTTTTCTATCAATTTCAACCTCCCAATCTTCAAGCATCAAGAATAACAACTCGCCGACGGAAGTAACGCTATTATCAACCAAGTTAAAATCTCCATACATCTCATTCGTCAAATGATGATCTATCGTTATTGTTGTTATCTTTTTGGGTGCAAAACCTTTTTTACCGGAAGCCATGTCCCAACTTGAAGAATCAAGTGTTATAAATATTTCGTATTTGGAATAGTCAAAAGCGGAAAAATCAACACCTTTTCGGATTTCTTTATAACCCTCAAGATAATTGACACTCGCAAAAAGTTCATCACTTGGACAAATTATCGTGGCATCCTTGTCCATATTGATCAAAATCCTGCGCAAGGCCAAGGCACTGCCTATACTGTCGGGGTCGGGGCTTCTATGACAGTTAATCAAAATTCTTTTTGCTTTTTGAATTTCTCCCAATATTTTCGCCGATTCTTTGTAATTCATTTTGTATGACCAAGTTTGTAAACATTAGCTCCCCACACTTCCCACTCGTCGACTATTTTAGTCCAACCAAAGTTGGTAATCCAGGCTGAAGGGTCGTGCGTCGGATCACATTTTTCCTTTGGCATTTCGCAAACAACAAATAGCTGGTCCGTAACCGTATATTTTAAGGCACTAGGGTCGGTATCAACCACTTTAGCTCCCCACAAGAGAAGAAAATACTGATAAACGTCACGATTGTTTCTTTCAGAAATTGTGGCGATGTTAAATCTTTCTCCTCCGCTTTTCTCATAAATAAATTTGGCTACCACTTCAGTTCTCGGTAATTGCATGTCTGGAGGAAAACGAATGGGGGTTTTGTTTAAATTAATAAAAACCAAAACCAATAAAACAATATAAATCAGTACCTTATATTTCTCATTCCTGAAGAGATTCTTTGCCAAACCCCCCACAAGTAAAAATGGTACAGAAAACATAAATCCAAAATAATGATCATATATTTGTTGTTTGTAAAGTCCTAACCCTATTAACGAAAAAGCCAGCCAAGTAAAAAGTAAGCCATATACAACCCGTGACCTACGGTTAATTTTTCTCCAACCGGCAATTATCCATCCAACCCAAAAAAGCAAAACCAACGAAACAATCTTCCCTACAATTTCATTTCTAGCTGCCAATAAACGTGTATTCGCTTTTTCAAAAATAGGCCACATGTTCGGAATTGCTTTCCAGGGCTTTATTGAAACAGTATCTTGACGAACTGTAATAAATTGTTTCATTGCAGCGTAATTTCTCCAACCATGGCGTGCATCAAAAATAACTAAAGGACTCATGAGAAATAAAAATATTAGTATTCCAATAACCGAATATTTTATAAATCTTCTTTTCTCCTGATTCTTTTGCCTAAAAGATTTAAGGGAAATAAGCCAGAAAAGTCCTAAGGTAGGAAGAAGCAATAGGCCAAGATAATGAGATTGGAGAACAAAGGCATAGGAAACACCCAAAACAATTAGCCACTTATATTTATGCTCGTGCCACATTTTCCAAACAGAATAGACGGAAAGTAACGAAAAGAACGGCATAATGTTCGGATTCCAGGAAGAACGGGAATAAATTATTACCGTCGGACTAATCGCATATAATCCTGCTGCAATTAAGCCGCTGGCCCCGCGAATCCCGACTGAGTCGGGAGAAGTGGGGAACCATTCGCGCCCCACCCGCCAGATAAGAGCAATTGCTGCAAGACCTAAAAGTGCAACCAAAACCGCAGGACCAACCGGTGAAAAATTCGCAACCAAAAGAGGAAGAGCCATCATATAGTAATAAAGTGGTCCCAAATACATGTTTCCGATAGACGTCCCCGGGCCGATTAAAATCGGATCAAAATAAACAAGAAGCCTTCTGACAATTATTACATCCCTTCCTTCGTCTCCTAAAAAGGTCATGTATTGATCGATTTTGTAAAGGCGAAGAAACGCGCCCACAACCAAGATAACAACCAACAAAGCCGTCTCCAGTTTATTTTTGCTTATAAAATCTATTAGTCTATCCATGGCCTTTCTATAAATAATCTTAGTAATCCCTTTATGTCTCCCCAAGCTGTTTTTGCAACCTTCACGGTAGAACTTGGGTCATCCGTCCAAACAATCGGGATTTCAGAAATAACAAACCCCGCTTTCTGAGCAATAATTAAAAGCTCCGTATCAAAAAACCAATGAGTGTCGTAAACTACCGGCTCAAGTCTGTTCCATACTTCTTTTTTAATTGCTTTAAAACCGCATTGGGCATCTTTAAATTTTGTTCCGAAAAGACTTCTAAAAAGAAAACTGTAGCCTCTGGACATTATCTCCCTTATTAAGGTTCTTCCAAAAACTTTCGCTCCTTTGGCCAAACGTGAACCGACTGCGATATCGGCTCCGGTTTCTAAAGATTTAATTAGCCTCGGAAAATATGAAATATCGCTGGAAAGATCAACATCCATATATGATAACAATTCCTTTTTTGACTGACTCCAAGCTTTCTTTAATGCTCTCCCCCTCCCTTTCTGCTCCAGCCTAAGGTACTTTATTCTTTTATCTTCTGTAAGCTCTCGGGCAATTATTGGAGTTCTGTCCGTCGAAGCGTTATCGGCAATGACAATTTCCCAATCATATGAAGACATTTTCTCCTTCAGGAAAGCTTCAAGCCGGGGAATATTTACGGGAAGATCTTTTTCTTCATTACAGACGGGAACGACGACACAAAGACCCGTATTTTCCATATACACGAAGTCTAACATAACAAGCTTCCTTGATTCCAGCATGGGAAAGGCTATATCATAAGAAAGAAGCCATGAAAAAAATTAAAGATTTGGGCTTGATTGTATTAATCGGTCTTTTGCCTACTCTCTTAATTTGGCTCCCCTTTTTCGTGAGATTGAAGCGTTTTTGGGGAATACCTTTGCCGCAAAACGGCATGGCTACCATTGTTTCAAATTATGACGGGCCTCTCTTTTTGGTGGTCGCCAAAACCTTTTACGATAAGATTGCTATCGGCCAAAGTTTCCAATTCCCCCTGCCTACGGAGTACTATGCCGCCCACTTTCCCCTATTTCCTTTGCTTATTAAATTATTCTCTTTTGCCGGAGGTTATCCCTACTCAATGCTTTTCGTGACTCTGGCCTCAAGCATTCTGGCTTTGTATTTCTTTAATAAACTCATCAGCCAATACGTAAGTAAAAAAAATGCACATCTTTTAACTTTTTTCTTTGCCGTCTTTCCTGCCAGATGGTTGGTCGTGAGGTCCGTAGGTTCCGCAGAGCCCCTTTTTATCGCCTCGACAATTGCCTCAATTTATTACTTCCGGAATAATAAATACCTACGAGCCGGAATATGGGGAATGATTGCCCAGCTTACTAAATCAACGGGAATTATACTCTTTGCAGCCTATCTCGCCTATTTGATATTCCCTCAATTGAAAAATATTGCCACTTCGCCCTTTTCAAAATGGTGTGAAATTTTGAATCTTAAAAAAACCTTCCCCATATACTTTATTCCGTTCTCATTAATTGCGGTTTTTGCCCTCTATGGCGTAAGAATGGGTGATTTTTTGGCGTATTTCCACGCAGGAGACAACATTCATCTCTTTTTCCCGCCGTTTTCGATCTTTAACTTCTCCTCTCCCTGGGTAGGCACATTCTGGCTGGAAGAAATCATATTTATTTATCTTTTTGGAATTTTGGGACTTTTGAGATTAATCAAGCAAAAGGCGGGGATTTTTACTTGGTATGTCGGAATATTTTTCATCTCCACTCTATTTGTTTCCCACAGAGATTTGATGAGGTATTCTCTTCCCATCGTTCCCTTTTTATATCTGGCTTTTTCGGAAGTTTTAGTCAGCAGAGAGTTTAAAATCGCAGCAGCCGTAATCGCCGTTCCAATCTATTTATTCTCCCTTGCCTACATCTCCCAAAACGTCATGCCAATAAGCAACTGGGCCCCCTTCCTCTGAACTTGAGAGTGTTTGAGAGCAAATATCGGCTACAATCTGTCCTTAACCATGGAAATTCCCAGATATTGGCGAACTCAGACAGAAAGATACAGACTAATCGGAAGCAATTGTCAAAATTGCAAAGAGGTTCACTTCCCCCAAAGAATAATCTGTCCGGACTGCGGACATAACAACAACGAATCTCCACCTTCCCCAACAATTGTTTACGAAGCCCCGATCGAAACAGAACTAAAAGTTCAGGCCAGTGTTTGAGCAAAAGCGATAGCGAGTTCCCTGTTAAGTAGACATTTTTCCACCATTGGCTTTGTATATACACCCTCCGCACTTTTTTCCAAATATTTTCGGTATCCCAATCCAATCTCTTTTATTCCGGACCGGAAGTTGCCTATCCGACCGCCACCCGCAAGTTCTAAGACAGAAATAAAATTATGCTTTCTTACTTTATAACTGCTGAAACAGTCGTTGTCTGCTAACTCTTGGGATAGTTCAACGTGATAAACAGAAACCCTGATGTCCGCAATATCGACATACATAAAAAGCCGGGGTTTGGCCGGAATCAAACCTAAAGGCAGGTTCCTGTCAATGGCCATCCGGGTAAAGACTTCCTGCTGTAAAACTCTTAATATGGAATCCCGGGAATCTTCATCCGTCTTCGAGTAACCCATGGGAAGGGTGATTGATCCAAACGGTTTACCCAATTCCAATCTCGGTGTTGAGATATCTTCCCCGACAAGCACTTCATCCGGATCATTGTTCGGAGTAATTACCAGTGCCGTCCCCACTCTCCTCGTTATTCCTTCTTTGATATTATGAAGAAGTCTGTGCATCGTCCCCATTGAGGTTTTAAAACTTGGGGGAAGTCTTTTATACAAACTCTCCAATGGAACTTTATCCTTAGAAAGAAGGGAGAGAAAAGTTATCCCCTCCGAAAGAATAGAGTTCGGTCCGGCTGATTTTATTATTCCCCACCTTTTAATCAATCTATGAACACCGGGGTAAGAAATTGGAAGTTCGTATTTATTTTGTCTAAATACCTCATCCACCGACCCATATCTTAAGTATTCTCCGACGACAAAACGGTTGAAAATATCCTCTTTATCCATTAAAAACTATCGCTTTGTTTTCCAGATAACCCGGTTGTACATAAAGTAGTTATAGGGAAGAACCAGAAAGACAACAACAACGGCCAAAACAACAGCATCGTATTTCACACCCACCAACCTTACTCCCAGAGGTCCAAATACAGATTGAATTACAAGGGCTCCGGCTGAAGTAAGGTTAAACTGCAAAAACTTCATCACTGTGTTTTTTAGTCCGAAAATCTTTCTTTCGCTGAATGTCCATACATTATTTAAAACATAATTATTAATAATCGCAAGCTCGGTGGAGAACAACCAACATAGTACCTCTATAAAACCCAAACTTCTAAAAAATCTTAAGGCAATAAAATTAACAACAAAACCCGAAAAACCGACGGTGCCGAATTTGATAAATCTTTGTTTATCCAAAATCGCCAATAACAATGCAAGTCTAAATGTCGAAAACGTCTCTTTGGGATTAAACTTGGATATTTCCTTACTACGGGCGGCAAACTCCAAAGGAACCTCGACAACCTTCTTGGCATTTTTAGTGGTCTGGTAAAGCAGATCTACCTTGTGGGAAAACCTCTCCAGTTCCCTTATTTTTTCAAGATCAATTTTATCAAGAACCCCCTTTACTCTCGTTAATCTAAAACCGGTAGTTAAATCATGAAGCTTGGGCTTAAGCAAAACCAAACGGATGAATAGATTTCCAAAATAACTCACAAACTTTCTGAAAAACGCCCACTGTTTAGGTACGGATCCTCCTTTAATATAACGGCTGCCTATCACATAATCGGCACCTCCCAAATAAGCCTCAACCATGGGTTTAACAAATCTTGGCGGATGCTGAAAATCGGCATCCATTTCCATTACGGCATCGGCCGAAAGCTTTTCCATCGCATACCTAAAACCTCTGACATAGGCCCACCCCAAACCCTTCTTCTCGCCCTGAAGCAGATGAAGGTTTTTGTATTTATCCATCTGCCGTTTAACCACATCTCCCGTTTTGTCCGGCGAATTATCATCAACTATCAAAAGGTGCATTTCGGCACCGGCAATCTTGGGGAATACCTTTTCAAAAAGCTCGGGAATCATCAGCCCTATATTTTCGGCTTCATTGTAAGCCGGCATCACAATTACAATCTTGTCCATAAAATAATATTATCAAGAAAAAACCGAATAAACAAAGGAGATAACATATGCGACTATACGAAGTCAGCTGATTTTTCTAAAGATCCTAAAATTTTTGAAATCTGTTTTTTCAGCTCTGGTATATTATTCTGGACTATTTTCCAAACCAGCTTTAAACTGAGGCCAAAATATTCATGAACTATAATATCTCTTAAGCCTGCAACTTTTCTCCACTCAACTCCCGGATGTTTTTTTCTAAACGACTCTGGTAAGTTTTTAGTCGCCTCACCAATAATTTCCAATCTTCGAACAACAGCGTCTTGTATGGTGGTATTGCGATAGAACTCATCTTCCTTAAGATTGGCTGTATTTTTCTCAACTTCTTTAATACTTTCTAAAATATGACTAAGAAAAATTTTAGGATCTTTTTTCATAGATAAGTTTTTGCTCGCCCAGAATAATATCTTTAAGAAGAGGATGTATAGCATCATAAGTTAAAACATCTACTTTTTTCCCAAGTACACCCTCCAGTTCAAGTTTAAGCCCCACCAGGTCAAGCAAACTCTTACTGTCTTCAAGTTCAACCAAGAGATCAACGTCGCTCTTTTTCTTTACCTCACCCCGAACCACAGAGCCAAAAAGCGCTGCTTTGACCACTCCTTGACGTTTTAAAGTAGGAATTATCTTCGTGCTAATATCTTGGATTGTCATGCATAAATTTTAACACACATTGTATATTATTTGTATATTATGCGAAAGCATTACAATTACAATCTTGTCCATACGCATTAACTTTATCATCCCCCGGTGTTAGAATACAACCATAGTCATGAAAATTGATATATTGACACTTTTCCCGAAAATGTTTGCGGGGCCTTTTGAAGAATCTATCGTCAAAAGGGCTCAGGACAAGTCGTTGGTGGAAATAAATATTCATAATCTTAGAAAATGGGGGCTGACGGAAAGAAGAACCGTAGACGGCAGACCCTATAGCGGAGGGGCAGGAATGATACTCCGTGTTGATATAATTGATGCTGCACTGTCCGCTATACGCTCTTCCCTGCCCGTCCGGCAGGCGGGGCTTTCCGCTAGAGTTGTCCTGCTTGATGCAGCCGGAGAGAAGTTTACTCAGCAAAAAGCACTTCAATTAACTAAAGTGGACCAATTGATTCTTATTGCCGGACATTATGAAGGTGTGGATCATAGAGTACACGAACACCTGGTGGATGAGGTTATTTCAATCGGAGATTACGTTTTAACCGGGGGCGAACTCCCCGCTATGGTAGTTACCGATTCTATTGTCCGACTACTGCCGGGTGTAATCGGGAAGGAAGAATCGTTAAAAGAGGAATCGCACAACAAACCGGGTTATTTGGAATATCCGCAATATACGAGACCGGAAGTTTACAAAGGCTGGAAAGTACCCAAAGTTCTTCTCTCCGGCAATCACAAGGAAATAAACAAGTGGAAAGAAGAAAAAACTAAATAGACTTTTGCTGACGAACAATCTCATCCACGATCTCTTTCCAAGTCCTAAGTTTCATCTCTAAAGCTTCCTCTGTTTTTCCAACTTTCAATCCCCCATACATAGGATATCTGACGGGGTTATCTATCGTTTTTAGATAGTCCTTAAGAGATGTTGATTTTACCACACCAACCCTACCCCTAGCTTTTTCAATCATATAAGAAATAAGCTCATAAGGAGTGGCCGTATCGCGCGAACTTACATGGAATATTCCCCTTAGGTCACCCTCTACTATTCTGTCAAGTGCTTCAGCAACTTCATCAATAAAGGCAATTGAAATTTGTTGATCATTAAAAAGCGGATACAGTTTCCCTTGATCGAAAAGAGAAAGAGGTTTTCTCAAGTAGTCTAATTTCAAATCGTACTTGGCTCTAACGGGGTAAATAATCCTAACTATTGTCGAATTTTCACCAAGACACTTTCTCACTTCTCTTTCGGCTTCCGCCTTTGTGTAACCATACCAGGTTAGTTTTAATGCATCCAACTCAAGCGGGTGATCCTCCAAATAAGGTCCGGGGTCGTTGGCCAATCCGCTAAATACATTGTCCGTTGAAATGTGAATATATTGTGTTTGCTTAGGATCAAGAGAGGAAACCAAATTCCGGGTACCCTCTACGTTTATCTGCCAACAGCCTCCGCCCTTGTTGCCTCTTTGCTTTTCTCCCTCGCCCACGTTAGTGTATGCCGCCAAATGAACTATAGCGTCAGGTTTTTCTTTCTTTAATAACTTATCTACATCGTCCTTCTTGGTAATATCAACCTTGGGATAGTCCGGAGTGAAAAGATTATATTTTTGCGAGTAGAGTTCAACAAAACGCGAGCCAACCAAACCCGAACTTCCCGTGACGTAGATTTTCTTCATTTCTTTTTGAATTTCTCCGGAAAAAGCTCTCTTAAGGAGGGGTTGTTTTTGTCCCTTTCGGAGATTACCGGATTTTTAATCGGCCAATCTATCGCCAAATCAGGATCATCCCAGGCAACGGCCCGGGTATCCTTGCCGTCATAATAGGCATCTACTAAATAAAAATAATGAACCGGAATGTTCCCGATTACACAGATTGAATTGGCAATTCCTTTAGACACAAAAACCGCTCTGGGTTTGCTTTCGTTAAATTCAATTAGTTCAATCCTTCCGAAGGAAGGGGAATCTTCTCTGATATCTACAAAATAAGAATTCATTTTACCCGTGGTGGGATAAAGCACTTTATTCCAATTCTCGGCATGCAATCCTCTGATGACGCCGGGTAAGGACAAGGAATGGTTCCACTGAACCGGATTAAACTTTATTCCGGCAAACTCTTCCAACTCATTTACCCTAAACGCTTCCCTGAAATGACCCCTATTGTCCCCGAAAGTCGGCCTTTCGATGATATATAACCCCGGAATAGTGGTCTTCTTTATATAATCATTGCCTTTCTTCATATTTGTCCCGTTTTCTCGTAAAGCTCTTCGGCTTTGCCCTTTAATGGCCTCCACCACCATTCATTTTTCCTATACCACTCTACTGTTTTTCCCAACCATTTATCAAATTCGTTTAAGGGTTTCCAACCCAGCTCTTTGTTTATTTTTCCCCAATCGACGGCATAACGTCTGTCGTGCCCAGGTCTGTCTTTCACAAACTTTATTGAGTCCTCTTCCTTACCAAACAATTTCAAAAGTTTTTTTGCCACATCTACGTTGTTGATATCTTTCGTTAACCCCCCAACGAGGTAGGTTTCCCCAACTTTTCCTTTATTTATTATTACATCAATTGCTCTACAATGGTCTTCTACATACAACCAATCCCTTACATATTTACCGTCTCCGTAAATTTTGACCGATTTCCCGTCGATCAGATCGGTAATCATTCTGGAAATAAACTTTTCCGGATCCTGAAAAGGGCCGAAATTGTTGGAACAGTTTGTTATGGTGATTGGCAAACCGTAGGTGTGGAAATAAGCCCTGACCAAATGATCCGATGCGGCTTTGGAAGCGGAATAGGGACTGTGTGGATCATAAAGAGTTTTTTCATCAAATTTTTCTTTTAAACCCAAGTCCAAGGCTCCAAAAACCTCATCGGTTGAGATATGATGAAATCTTTTTATTTTATGTTTTACTGCAACATCCAAAAGCACCTGAGTACCAATGACATTGGTTTGCAAAAAGACTTGAGGGCCAACGATGGACCGATCGACATGAGATTCAGCAGCAAAGTGAACAATGGTTTCAACTTCACTCATCACTTTGTCAACAAACGTATGATCACAAATATCACCTTTCAGAAATTTATAATTTGAGTTGTCCCCGAAGTCTTGGGTAGAAGACAAGTGCCCGGCATAAGTAAGCTTATCTAAATTTACGATTTTGTCTTTGGGATATTTGCCCAACCAATATCGGATGAAGTTCGAGCCGATAAATCCTGCTCCGCCTGTTACAAGAAGTTTCATATAAACTAAACTTTATCTTCAGAATAGCCCCTTTTTCTGGCCCAATAATTATTAGCTTTAAAGAGACTCTCATAAGTTCCGGCGTCGGTCCAAAAACCCTTAAGTTCCGCCCACGTTAATTTGCCTCTTTTGATATAAGTGTTATTCACGTCTGTAATTTCTAATTGTCCTCTTTCCGACGGTTTGAGCTTTTTAATGATATCGAAGACGTTGTTGTCATAAATATAAAACCCCGTAACAGCAAAATTTGATTTGGGCATTTTTGGTTTTTCTTCAATGTTTATTATTCTATTTTTTCTGTCAAATTCCGGAACTCCGTATCGTTCGGGATCAGACACCTTTTTGAGAAAGACTTTGGCTCCATCCTTGTATGAACTGATGTCTCTTTTTATATTTGCATCTGTCGTATTATCACCCAAAACCACCATCACCGATCCATTGTCGGCAAAATCCTCTGCCACAAACAAAGCGTCGGCGATTCCCCCGTCCGGCTTTTCCTGAAAGGCATATTCCAGATGTTCTACGCCCAATTCCTCGCCGTTTTTTAACACCCGAATAAAATGTCCTGCGTGAGGGCCGCTTGTAACCACCAAGACATCTTTAATTCCGGCTTTGACTAACAGCTCAATAGGATAAAAAATCATCGGTTTATCATAAACCGGAAGCAAATGTTTATTGGTGGCATTAGTAAGAGGATAAAGCCTGGTACCCAAACCTCCTGCCAAAATTATTCCTTTCATAGAAACGTATCTTTAATTATACAGCCTCTTTTCCCAATCTCAACCCCCTTTGACTTTTGTGTTATACTTTGGGTTATGAAAGTAAAAAATTACTCTGTCGTTCTTAAATCCGAGCCTGACGGAGGTTACACGGCCATTGTTCCCTCCCTTCCAGGCTGTGTGACTTATGGCAAAACAGTTGAGGATGCCAAGAAAATGGCCAAGGATGCAATTGAAAGTTATCTCTATTCATTAAACAAACACAGCGACGAAATTCCCGAAGAACAAAACGTATTTTTAACTTCGATTTCTATTCAAGGCTCAAATTTTCCATTCGCTAATGCCTAAACTACCTGCAATTAAACCTCGAGTCTTAATCAAAAAGTTAGAAAAATCGGGATTTGTGAAAGATCACCAATCAGGAAGCCATGTTGTAATGTTTCATGCCAAGACAAGAAGAAGAGCAACAATCCCTTTTCATCTAAAAGAAATCCCCAAAGGAACTCTAAATTCACTTCTCAAAGAAGCTGGTATTTCAAGAGAGGAAATTCTGTAAGCTTCGCGTCTTTGGAGAAAAATTTGTTTACGCGTGTTTATCTGCAACAGTTGAAGCCCCCCAGGCGTCAGGCTTGGTTTTGGCCACAAAACCGTTGCCTGTTACCATCCCCACCACTTCCTTGATTTTTAATAACATGGTTTTTTACTTACCCAAAAAAGGTGAGTCTTCAATATCCAATATTGTTACCTCCCCAATGCCATCGTGAGTTTTGTATCGGGTTCTATCGCCAACACTCTTTCCCAAAAGAACTTGTGCCAATGGACTATCTTCGGAAACTAACAAGAGACTTGAATTTCTGAAAGTCTTATCACCCCTACTTAGATACTTCTTATCAACAGTGCTACCTATCGTTACCCTTATCTCATTCTCTCCTCCATCGGGGTACCTAATATCTATATGAACAGAGTGTCCTAAAGAAACAGTCTCTCCAGAACCAGGACTATCTATTATTTCAGACCCTTCCCCTAAATACCTTCTAGCTTCATTTCTCTCACCTTCCAGCAATGTTCGTTCAGACATTAGCCTATACAACTGTGGATCATCTATCCTATCCCCATCCATATCAAGACTTCTCATATCAAACGTATTTTTATACAGCTTTTCGTCTATCTCTCTGATACGCTGTTTTATAGCCTCTAGGGTTCCATGAAATATTTTTGGTCTTTCCCCCATCGAGAATAAATTGAACACCAATGAGTATATACTAAGAATTGATTTATTTCCTAGTTTTGATAAAATATAGCCATAATAATTTAGAGTTAGTAATCCGAGGTAAATAATCCTCGGGTATGTGTTTTTATGACTATAGAAAACCGAAATCATCTAATAGTTGTTGAGGGTCTTTCGTGTTCGGGAAAAAGTACACTTGTGGATTATATTGCTTCAACCAATAACTGTGTTCGTGTGGCAAGGGCTATTCCACAAGACTTACCTAATCCGACACCAGAATACTTTATGCGGAATGACGAAGCTAAGTACGCCGTAGCTAAAAATTGCCCAGGACTTGTACTAATGGACAGAGGCTTTCTATCAACACTTGTGTTTTATACTGTGATGGAAGAGGTCACACCTGGGTTTTCGGGAAATAAGGTAAAACGATGGGTCGAAGAAAATTTAGGAAAAACCATTCGCAGACCTGATTACTATGTTTATATTGATATTCCTCCTGAAGTTTCCAGGGAAAGGGCTAGACAAATTGGGAGACCTTTTGACAAACGAAACCTCTGGATGACACACACCGAAAGGATGAAATCTCAGTACGAACAGTACTTGAGAAGTTTAGAGGCTGACGTTCCAATTATCAGACTGGATGGAACAGTATCCCCGGTATCTTTACAAGACGAACTAAGGAAATTCATAGCAACTTTAGAAAAGTAAGAGTATAAATAAATATATGAAAGATACTTTATTATTTATCCCAGTCAAACTTGATGACACTCGTGTTATTAAGAGACTTTTAGATTCCTTAAAGCATGGCGGTTATTTTAGAGACAGCAGCTTTGGTATGGTCGTGGTTGATGATGGATGTCTAAACTCAGAAGTTAAAAGGCTTTGTTCAGAGTATCCAGTTACTTACCTAAGAACAAGGGGGATAGGTAAAATGGCAGCCTTGAATTATGCTCTTAGAAGAACTTCTTCCAAATATGTAGCCTTTGCAGATCAAGATAATATCGTGATAAGTGCTGATTGGTTACAAATACTGAAATCAAATTTCACTTCGAAGGATATAGGCTATGTCTCAGGTAAGGTGACACTATTTAAGGCTGAGTCAGAAGCCCAGAAGTGTTGGGAGAAGAAAGGCGCTCTTAATAAAGGTAATGAAAAACTAGTTTTTGGAAAAGAATTTTTCGAAAAATTCAGATTAAGAGGGGTTCCGGTAAATCTTTGTACAGCAGGTTCCAACCATATCATGCCGAGAAAAGTTCTTGAGGAAATAGGTTTCCATGACGAAAGATTCGGGCCAGGAGCCTTTGTGAACGGAGCTGGGGGAGACTTGGACATAACGTATAGGGTTCTAAAAAGGGGCTATACAGTAATCTACGACCCCAAAGCAGTAATCGGTCATGAGCATCCGACCACTTTTCCTTCTTTACGTAATAAAATGTTTTCCTACGGTATTAGTGATGTTGCAATTCATCTGAAATTTCTATTCGAATTTGGAGATATAAGGAGTTTTTTCCAGGTGTTTTATAGAATAGGACAAAATACTTCACGGTTTTTAAGAAGCTTCACGGGTTCTTATCCCTTACCACCGCATGTTGCTCTCGCAAGTATTCTAGGAAATTTAGTAGGACCATTAAAGTATCTTGAACTAAGGCTTAAAAAATTTCACTGATATGAAAAAACTTATTTTTGCCGTAGGAACAAAAAATCAAATTAAGATTGAGGCTGTAAGTTCTATCGTAAAGGGATATTGGCCAAAGGCAGAGGTAGTAAGCGTAGAAATTTCTTCAGGAGCAAGTACCCAACCCAAGACAAACAAGGAAACAAAAAATGGCGCGATAACCAGAGCAAAAAAATCTTTAGAACAACATAAAAAAGCTGACTACGGAGTCGGGCTCGAGTCGGGAATAGAATTCAGAGAAGACGGTTTATGGACATTTGGCTGGATTGCAGTAATTAATAGGAACGGAATAATGGGTCTAGCAAAAACAATTGAATTTAGATTACCTAATAAAATGGCAGATCTAATTAGAGGTGGAATGGAACAGGGGCAAGCAGATGCTATTGTGTTCAAAAGGCCTGACGGCGGAGAAAAGGAAGGTACAGTTGGTTTATTAACCAAGGGTAAGGTTAAAAGAGCTGAAGCGTTTTCTCAGGCTGTGATTTTTGCTCTAGTCCCCTTCTTAAATAGTAAATATTACGATTGAAACTTATCTTTCTCTTTCTTTTGTAACTGATCTTTCCCCTTCAAGGCAAATATCAATGGGATATTCTTCTTCTAATAATGCTAATTGCTCATCTGTCATCTTGGTTAGATTATCTAAAACTCTCCGATGTATTCTTTCGGTAGCTAGATTAATGTTTGATAGGTGTACATACGGCTCAATCTGGAGATGACTTCCACCACCAGTCTCTCCGTCCACTTGTATTACTTTCGTTAAATCCTCTTTCCTGTAACCCGCTTTAATCAGTTCATCCCAATACTCTGTACCAGGGTATGGTCGGTAAGGATAACCATCAAGCTCAACGGGAACACCATATTTTCTTCCGATTAAAACTAGCTCTTTGGCTAAAGCTACTGTTGCTCTTACTTCTTTTTCATCCTCTCCAGGAATATTAAACATAAAGTTTGCAAGCGCAGGAATACCCCTTTCTGCAAGTCTTGTGGTTGCAATTATTACCTCTTCAGGTGTAAGGTGTTTCTTCAAATTTGCCATACCTTCTTTAGTACCCTGCTCAACTCCGAATCCGACCCTTCTTACTCCAGCTGTTACCATTAAATCCAAAGTCTCTCCACTGCAATTAGCAATAATGTTTGCTCTACCATTGCCCCTAATTTGCAGTCCCGTTTCACTTTTATAACCTAATCCAATCAACCCTCCCAAGATAGCTTTAATTCTTCCTTCTGACACCCAAACCAGCTCGTCATTGAACTTTATATCTAGGACGCCAGAATCAATAATTTTAGTAATTTCTTCAATTACATTATCAGGCGATCTAAATCTTACCGCTCTATTTTCCCTTGCCAGTCTAGAAGAAGAGCAAAATTTACATTCATAGGGGCATCCTCTAGACGAAGCAACAAAGGCCCTTTTCTTTCCATCTGGTGAAATATTACCTAGAGTTGGATCATAAGGTACAAACCGCCTATCTAATGCAAAGAGCGGATGGTCAATATCCTGCACTAACCATCTCGGATCCTCTTCATTAATTACTAGGCTGCCTTTATTCACAAACTCAACCCCAGGGATAGTTTGTGGCTCACGACCTTTAAGTAAAGCTTCGGTCTTAAATTCACCGTCATTTCTAACAACAGTGGTATTTTTAAATTGGTCCAAATCTAAAAAATCTTTTCCAGCCACAGTGGCATGGACACCACCCAACATCAATTTAGTATCAGGCGACACTTGTCTAATTCTGGAAGTTATACCACCCAAAATTTCAAAGCCGGAAGTAAATGTATTAAAACCCACCCATCTAGGTTTAAGCCCTGCTACTTCTCCCGCTATCTCCTTCGGGGAAACCTTATCAGCATCAGCATCCCACACACCAATACGAAAACCCCGTCGGTCCAAATAAGAAGCGAGTGCAGCTAAACCTATTGGTGGTTGAAATACAGTATATTCAGGGTGTGGTTTTCCGTAATCCGAAAGTGGAGAGTTTATCAACAGCAGATCTAGGTTGTTGTTATGTCCCCAAATTTTCATATTAATTTATAGTTTTTAGCAACAACTGCTTATTATACCTTTTGGAAGGCTAAAGTCAAACTATAGGGACATAAATTTAGGCGTGTTTGTCGGCCACGGTTGAGGCTCCCCAAGCTTCCGGCTTTGTTTTTGCCACAAATCCGTTTCCTGTTACCATCCCCACCACTTCCTTGATCATATCCCGGGTGGGTCCCAAGGAACCTACATCAATATGGATTTCCAAGTCATACTTTGCAGGGGAAACTGCCCTCCTTAAGAGAGGAACAAATTCCTGGGCCGTATCGAGAGACATTTGTGTTTCGGTATAGATTTTATCCCTTAATACCGGAATTTTGTATTTTTTTTCTTTCCTCCAGAAATACCTGGCCCCCTTGCCCCGCCTGTGAACCACGATTGCCGTCACGTAGTCTATCTCGGGGTGGCCGTTTGTACTTTTTGTCTGCGAATCCGTGCCGATTACCAACCTATAAAAACTACCCGGTACTTCGTGAACAAACCCGGAAATCTCTTTAATCACATTCTCTGTAGGCAGTTCTCCTTTAGAAGGACTATTAAACATTAAAGCTTAAGACCTTTTAGATATTCTCTAAACTCCCCGTTTAAATCCTTGTGTCTTAAGGCAAATTCAACCACAGTTTTCAGGTAATCAAGTTTATTCCCCGTATCATAATACTTCGCATTTTTAACAACGCAGGTGTAGATATCCGTTCCCGATTGCCTCATCTCATCTATGGCTTCGATCAAATAATATTCTCCGCCCGTACCCGGTTTTTGCTTTTCTAAAACCTCAAAAATATCCGGAGTTAAAACATAGCACCCGTGTGTGGCAATGTCGCTTGGTGCTTTATCAGGGTCCGGTTTTTCCACAATCTTTTTAATTTTCGCCACATTATCTTCAACATACTCCAGATCGGCTATTCCGTAACGGGAAAGATCTTCTTTATTCTCAATTCTTACCCCCGATATTACGGGTTTGCCGTATTTGTAGAAAACATCCAGACACTGCTTAAGCCGGGGCGGATCGGAATAAATAAATTCGTCTCCCCACATAACCGCAAAGGGCTCATCGCCAATAATACTTCTGGCATTTTTTACCGGTGTTGCATTACCATAGCCCCCCTTTTGTCTGATATAGATAAAATTGGCCATTTCGGATATTCTTTTGATTTCTTCCAAAAGCGATCTCTTTTCCTCACCGCTTGATTCAAGAAGCTGAACCAATTCCTTACTGGGACTGTCAAAATGATCCTCGATACCTCTTTTGTGATAGCCGGTCACAATGATGATATCTTCTATACCGCTGGCCACACACTCCTCAACCACATACTGGATTACCGGTTTATCAACAATCGGCAACATTTCCTTGGGCATGGCCTTGGTTTGAGGAAGAAATCTGGTACCAAACCCTGCCGCGGGGATTATTGCCTTAGTGACCTTTTTCATTGCCATATTATACATCAAGTTCGAAAGATTAGGGAAAAAACCACGACCAAACCCAAACTGGCGACAAGCAGGTACTCAACCACAATTGATAGATGAAAATCTTTGTGAATTAGGTGGTGCGTTATCCCCCAGACAACGTAAGAGACGGCAACGGCAACAGTGATTATCACCTGAAACACACGGTCATAGGCAAAGATAAAAAATCCCAAAAATCCGGCAAAAAGTATGCCGAAAAGAGTCAAATAATGCGGCAGGTGATGAAAGAATGTTTTAACTGTGTTTTTCATATAATCTGCCCCGCTTCCAATATTAGGGCAATTGCAATAATCATACCCAAAAAGGCAATATGGGCAAAGGTCCTTCCCCCAATTCTGACAATTCTTCTTCTCGAAATCAAAACCCCGTCTATTACCAATACGGCCAGAAGCATTCCGACTACAAACAGCGAGAGACTTCTGGTTGTACTGAAGGGAGAAATAAAGATATCGCTTTTAACGACTGGCGAACTACCCAAATCAACCACTTCCACAGGCACTGTAGTCAGCGTAGGCATTGGTGTGGTTAGAACGGGCTGTTTGGTTTGCACAACCGCCGCAGGTTGCGCCTCGGCAAGCGGCACCGAAGGAATCGTATCTACGAATTTGGCCCCAAAAAACTGAACAATAATGGTCGTATCGACCCCGGCCAAATCACCTTCAATAACGGCTATCCCTATTTCTTTATATTTAGGAGAAAGAAGATTTTCTTTGTGCGTCGGAGATACCATCCAGGCATCAACCGCACTCGACGGATTTGAAAAGTCCCTGGCCAGATTTTCCCCGGCATAACGGTATTTATAACCGAAATCGATAAAGAATTTCCAGGGCTGGGTACCGTCGGGTGCAATATGCGCCCAATAATCACGGTTTAACATATCCGCCCCCTTAGCCTGAGCGGCCGCGGAAAGAGTGGGATTTTCCGATAGCGGCAAAAGTCCGGCCTGGCTCCTTTTTTCGTTGGTCAGCCTTATCACTTCACTTGGAGAAATATTAGCCGCATAGCCTAAAATTCTGGGCCCGACATGGGGAATATAAGTTAATACAAGCTGAAAAACAATCAAAAAAAGCGCGAGAACACTCACTCCCGAAGGATGAAGAAGTTTAGCCTTTTGGTTATTGCTCTCTCTGGGAAAAATCAAATGGGCAATTTTATGGGCAAATTTCATCTCTTCAATCTTAGCGCGATGGGGCTGGAGAATCAATAAGGTTGGTAGAAATTTTCCAGATTCCTTTTTCTCTAAAGGCGAAAATAGTTTGTCGTTTAGCTGAATTTAACATTGAGGAAACATTCTTCCCGAATCTTTTGCAATAAGTTGTCAGGTTCTCAATTTCATTACCCTTAAGATAGACAATTCTTTTGTGCAATGATTCCATAACACCGAGTGCTATTAATTTTTCCATCCTTTTTGTTATTTTTTCGGGAGGAGAGCCAATATGCGAGCCAACACGGACATATTCATCTCCATTGCGGAATCTCCCCGAAATTGTTTCATTTATATTTCCGATGACATCCTTCCCGCTCTGAAGAGCGGGATTTCCTCTAAATGAGGATGACATATCAGCGTTCAATTCATCTCCCGACTGAAAGTCGGGAGTTTTCTTGAATGCTGTTATAAGCATTTGGTGTAAAAGAAGAATTAACTCTTGTATTAAATCATTTTCCCCGGATTTTGTACAAACATGTTCGATAACACGAGCCAAATTCCTAGCCTCAAATATTTCGCGAACGCTGATGTTCCGGGAGACTTCCATTTCCAGAAGTATTTTTTCCGTTTCCTTAAGAGTTAGGGTCGAATTTTCAACGGGTTTTTGTCAAAATAGCGTGAATTTGGGACTAAAGTCGCCTAAATTCACGGGTTTTTACTTCTCGCGCAACTATTCTTGCTAATATTTTTTTCAATTCATGCACTTGACAGTTCCCGTTTTTTGGCATAATATCGGGAGTATGGATCCCAATATTATATATATAAAAAGAGATATTGAGCCTGTAATCAAAAAACACCTCAATACCGGAAAAGCCATTGTAATTTATGGGCCAAGACAGGCAGGGAAAACAACTTTACTAAATAATATTTTTAAAGGTGAGGAATTTTTGTATCTTTCCTGTGAGCAGGAAAGAATTCGAGAACAGCTAATACCAGACAGATTAACAATGGAAAAAGTCATAGGTAATTATAATAATGTTATTTTTGATGAAGCTCAACATTTAAAAGATTCCGGACTTATATTAAAAATCTTAGTAGATAACTTTCCTAAAAGGAATTTTGTGGCTTCAGGTTCATCTTCTTTTGATCTTGCGAATAAATTGACAGAACCTTTAACCGGTAGACATTTTAAGTTTTTACTTTTCCCCCTTTCTTTGCTTGAAATTAATTCTTTTATCCCTTCTGTAGATAGAGATTTTCAATTTAAAGAATCTTTGATTTATGGTTCATATCCGGAAGTATTCAAATTTAAATCAGGTAACGAAAAGATAGAACATTTGTCTACTCTTACCGATTCATATCTTTATCAAGACATTTTAGCTTTTAATTTGGTCAAAGATAGTAAAAAAGTGAGAGAGCTGCTAACGGCAATTGCATTTCAATTAGGTAGTGAAGTTTCTTATTCAGAGCTAGCTTTAACTGTGGGAATTGATAGAAAGACCGTTGAATACTATTTGGATTTATTGGAAAAATCATTTGTACTTTTTAGGCTCTATGGCTTTAGTAGAAACCTACGAAGTGAAATAAACAGAAAGGTTAAAATTTATTTTTATGATCTAGGAGTAAGAAACGCTTTGATAAACAATTTTAACAGCTTATCTCTAAGAAATGACGGTGGAGGAATGTTTGAAAATTTTGTTATTTCTGAAATAGTTAAAAAGACGGCAAACAACCCTCAGAAAACAAATTTTTATTTCTGGAGAACTTATGAACAAAAAGAAATAGATTTGGTGGCTGAAAAAAACGGAAGAATTAAAGCATTTGAGATCAAAACAAAAAAACCAAAGAAAGTTAAAAGCTTTCAAGCTTTTCAAAGTTTATATCCTGAAAGTAAAACTGAAGTGATAACAATGGATAATCTTACCTCAATTCTAGAAAACCCTGTTGTTTGAACTAGAACAACCAAGCCTATGCAATCAATTTTTCTTGGAGTGTTTACGAAGATATACAAAACCCATAACTGCCCCTAAAGCCACAACTATCCAAACCCAATTTTTCTTGATAAATCCTCCGGTTGTAAGAGCTTCTTCTCCTAACACTCCTCCCTCTGGAGAAGGAGATGTTTCTGCCTCTTCTCCAGTCTCAACACCCAAAACTCCTTCAGCAAATCCCGGCGCCACTCCACCGCCGACTACTCCAGTAATTGGCCCTGGACTTACAGGACCAGCAAAAGCACCCGGCATACAGCCGTTGCCGGCTCTTAGCCAAAACCAATAAGTCCCACTACCTAAACCGGAAACAGTATAAGTATTTACATTACCAACATTTGGATTTCCCCATTTGGGTGAATTGGGATTGTCGCTATAGGCAATTAAAAAATAAGTATAAGGTTGTAGGGGAGCAGTCCAGATTAGTCGGACCGAACCAGCGCCGAGAATAGTCACAGTAAGACCGGCTGGTGTCCCTGGTTTAGTATCGGTACAAACAGGAGCCGAAACACCCGCACCCAACACCACTCCCGGCACTGGTGTTGGCGTCGGAGTAGGAATTGGCTCTCCCCAAAAACCCAAGGTCAAATCAAAAACTGTTTCTTTGTTTTGATAATCATCTCCAGCCGTCGAATCCATACTAACGGTAAAGTTGTAATCAAGAGAAGATCCAGAATCAAAAGTTCCCATTTCAATCTTATCTTGGCCATAAAAATCGGCCACCGGCCCACTCCAAATTACTGTCGTTCCCCCAACAATACTGATATGCATTACATTTTCCAGAATATTTACCGTTGACGTTCTGGTTCCTTTAATTGCCATTTCCCGCGTTTCCGGACTAGAATTTTTCAGACTAAGTGTTTTGGTTATGGACCTTCCCGGATACCAAAAACCATCAAGGCTATTACTAAATAGTGTGTCCAAGCCACTTTTACTGCAGGCTGGCGGTGGCGCCGGACAGTCAATATCAAGATCTGCGGCTTTTGCCTGCGGGACAAGAAAAAAGCTTAATATTAAAAATGAAAACAAAATTTTCAGTAGTCTTTTCATAGTTCACTAGTCGGACTCGGCGTTGGTGTTAAAGTAGAAGTTGGTTCCGACGTTGGTTCCGGGGTTGGAGTTGGAGAAACCTCCGGACTGGGCTCCGGACTCGGCGACGGCATCATTGACGGTGCCGGAGTTGGTTCAACTGTCGGACTTGGCTCAGGCGTCGACGTTGAATCTAATGTTGCCGAAGGACTAGACAAAAGTTCCGGTGCCGTTAATGGTTCAGCCGTTGGAATCGGTGTAGGACTTGTTTCCAAAGTTGGAGTAACACGGAGAATAAACGACTGATTAGCTAAGGGTTCATTTTCCGAACGGTTTGCTACTCCGGGCGTGCCTCTTTCATCAGCCCCGCTGTCAAAGAAATCGGCAGTCGAAGCTCCATCAATACAGGTGTACCAATTCAAAGGATCACTGCCGTCACCGGGAACGGAAGTCCGCTCCATTGAGTAGTATTTGCTGTTGACTTCATAATAGCCCTCTTTCGGTTCAGTATTATTCCAAACCTCATCAATTAAATTTGCCGAATCTGTCCAAATTCCTTTGTAGAGTTTTATTCTCAGGTCGTCATTCGTCAAAACAACGCCCGAATCAACTAAATCCGGTTCAACATTAATCGCCGAAGTGTCTTTAGTAAAATTAGATATTAAGAAATAACCGTTAGCAGGAATTTTTTTGTCGAAAGGAATTGTCAGCATTAATTCCTCATGTGTTCCGGCAACCCATTTGGTTATTTGCCAATTAGATAAATCAATAGTTCGACCCGTCATATTACGAATCTCAATCCATTCATCACCGGAGCCGATAACCGACCCCATCCACATCAACTCGTTAATCACGACATCGCCGGCATTAACTGTGGCTCCACTTAAAGTAGTTGCCAAAACTACATTGGAGATACCAGACCAATTAGGCGCTTCATCAGCCGCTTTGATGGCAAAATAATACGTGGTTGACGGATTAAGACCGGTTACTTCAAGAGTTTCTTCCTCGCCGGAATTTTTAGGAGAGGGAACTTTATCAACTTTGGTAGCTGCTTCAAAGGCTAAATCATTGATGATAGGGGAAATTGAATAACGGAGATCATATTGTGAGGCGCGACCGGACAAACCGTCATTTCCGAGAGCGGTCCAGGTAAGAAGAACGGAATTTTCAGTAATATCAGGCGAAGGTTCATCAACCCGAAAATCGGCAATATCGGCCGGCGCCACGGTATCGGTAATTATCCTGACAGTGTAAACCGGACTCGAATTCCCGGCGTTATCCACAGAACGATATTGGACAGTATGGGTACCACCGTCGGACAACGGTGGAACGCCGCCAAAGGTATTACCTGTTAACCAACCGGCGCCATCGATATCATATTCATAATGATTAATTCCTGAACCACCCAGATTATCCTCTCCCGATAGAATGTAGATAGCATGAGATGGAGCCGAGACAAAATAGGTCGTAATTTCATCAATATAGACCCAGGATTGGTAGTCCTGATCACCGGTATTTCCTCCGTAGATGCCTAAATTTACTTTTGAGTCGTTGTGGTTGCTTAAATCATAATAAAACTCTGACCAGCCGGTATTATAAGCAAGTCCATCATTTTCATCGGTTGGATTGGCCGAAAGGGTATTTAATTTAAAGATTTCTTGGCCATTGAGCCTGACAAAAAATCCCGGATTATCGAAAGGACTAAAGTCGCGGGTAAAAAAATTATATTGTAGAGACAGGCTTTTTACCCCGCTGTCAAAAGAGCCCATCAGGCGGTTTTCCCAAACATAATTACCCGAAGTTGCGTCATCTTCATCTGTACTATGAGTGGGCTTACCGATAACAACCATATTCAAACCGGAAACAGGGGTCACGGTAACCGCTGAAGAGGGAGCAGCATCATTTATTGTGTCTGTGCTTAAGACAACAACCTTTCCAGCCTTTGTCCAACCGGTCAAGCCCGATTCAAAATCACCATTGGTAATTTTTTCAGTAACCGATTTTGTGAATGAGCCGGTAACAGAAAGAGAAGCGGAAGGTGGTGTCCAATCGCCCGCAGTACTTAGGGTAACACCAGTAATAGTCGTTTGCCCCGAAGTAAAAGAAGCATAGGTCACGAAACTAACTCTGGTGGCCAGGAAAGCAAGAGCCACAAGTATCACCGCCAATGTTTTACGGCTCTTTCTCTTTTTGACAATGGGGATATCTTCTTGAGGGATAACCCGTTTTTGCCACAATCGCAGAACATCCCTGATCTGCCACACTATAAATATCAACAACGGCAAGGCGATCAATAATATAAAGCCCACCGGGGTCTTAAAGAACTCGATCAGATAACCAATGAGGGGAATCGTAAATATCACCTTGCCTTCTGTGCCGGCTTGAGTGATCAAGCCAAAATCCGGAGCCGGATTAGCATCTCCCTTGGTTTCAAACCGCCAGAGGAGGCCGGTTTTATCAATCTTAACAATGCGGTGGGTGATATAGTTAATTTTTTTGTCGGAAGGGTGCTGATAGGTGATGACGTCGTCAACTTTAAGATTTTTCTGATCTGTCCATTGGTTAATCACCACCGAGCCTTTGGGAATTTTTGGTTCCATTGACCCGGTTAAAACCGTTCGAGAGTGGTAGTAATTTTTGAATGGGGGCATAAGAGGAAAAACGGATAGAATTATCACCAGGACTAAAATTAGTCCAAAAAAGATTTTCCCAAACAACAACAACTTTTTTAACAAAGCTTTTTTCATAAATCCCACCTACTTGCCAGGCGGGAAGTACTTCCTCCCGCCTGACAAACAAAACCACTAAAACCACCTTACGGTGTCGGTGTCAGACCGACGAACCCAAGTGTAAAGTTTAGAGTTTGTCCTTTAGCGTCATCACCAGCGCCAGGGTCCATTTTAAACTGCACACTGAATTGTCGTTGTGTTGCACCAGGCAGGTTTGCCAACAAGATGTTAGCTGACCCACTGTTCCACTCACTCAATGTGTACCATGGTGTGGACCAACCTGTTCCAGTTTCGCCAAACTGCATTCGGACTACATCTTTAAGGGCGATCCAATTTCCAGTTGCTCCATCGAGAAGTTTTGCCACAACTGAACCGAACGGAACAGATGCATCGGAAGTATTACGCAAATAGAATGTATGTTCGGCACCAAGA